>ERZ860059.1052-NODE-1052-length-12246-cov-2.827004_pt1 | contig 12246 bp, 8 predicted proteins | sample MGYA00510113_ERZ860059 | MGnify/ENA primary metagenome ERZ860059 (study PRJEB30046, sample SAMN00715190) | human gut metagenome | study: EMG produced TPA metagenomics assembly of the A metagenome-wide association study of gut microbiota in type 2...
CTGAACTCCTCCTGGCGTATCCCTTCACTGGTATTTGAGGGAGTCGATTTCAGCGGATTGTAGACACTGACTTTGAATAGACTTAAGTAATGGTCAGGAGATGATGGTCATAAAATGGACATCATCTTCTGACCATTACTGTAATATTACCCTCTGAATTTTATAAATATACCCTGCTATACCCCGTCTTCTGCCTAACTAATGCTTTATTAATTAACGTATTATCTGGTTTTTGCTTACCTGTATTTATACCCCCTCTTTGTTTGCTAATTTGTGGGATGCTGTTTACTTTTGCCTGTGTCAAAATTAAATAGGATATAACTATTGAAAACTGATATACACACAAAAGTAAAAGCATGGGAATTATATATTTTGGATCGGGACTTATACTGCTAATCGCACTTTGGTATATTTGGGCAGTCAACAATTTGATCGCTAAGCGAAACAGGGTGAAGCAATGTCGTAGCGGTATTTGCGTGGCATTAAAGCAGCGGAATGACATGATACCTAATTTGGTGGCCGCCGTTAAGTCATATATGGGTCATGAAAATGAAATTCTTACCCGCATTACGGAACTTCGATCACATTCTTTCCAACCTTCACAGGAAGCCGAACAAATAAAAAGTGGCAATGAATTGTCCGGTCTGTTAACCAAATTACAGTTGTCGGTCGAGAATTACCCTGAACTGAAAGCGAATGAACAATTCCATCGCCTGCAAAACAGTATTGAGGACATGGAACTGCAACTGCAAGCCATCCGGCGCACCTATAATGCGGCAGTAACAGACTACAATAATACCATCGAGATGTTTCCTTCTTCCGTTGTTGCCCGTCAGCAAGGTCATCATCAGGAAGAACTGATTGATATTCCCGAACCGGAACAACAGAATGTAAATGTCGCCGAACTTCTCAGATAATACGAATATGGACACAATTGATTTTAAGAAATTATCAGAACAGCTTCGTTCGGAGCTTTTACGGGTAAATGGCTGGAGAAAGGTGGTACGAACAGGAAGTATTGCAGTTTATCTTTTTGTATTCTGCTGGTTTATGTTTGTGTTGTTTGGCGGTGCGCTTGTATCTTATATAGGTCTTGAGAACTATATGCAGTTCACGCAGTATATAATACCTGTATTCATTGGATTTATAGTGGTCAACTTCGTTTTCACCCGCTGTATGACTAACTTTCAGGAACGGGAGTCGGAAGCTATGCAGCACATTATGTCTACTCTGTTTCCTACTGTTTATTTCTCGGCTTCCTCTCAGGTAGACAGCCGGATATTGAGAGACAGCAAACTCTTTTCCGCCTCTTTTTCTGATCCGGCACTGGCAGCCAATACATATGGATATATTCAGTTTCCGCACGGCGAGCACTCTTTGCACGTGGCGGATATCGGTGTGTCTTACGGGCTGTTGAATAAGTTGCAGTACAATCCTGTATTGGGATATTTTGTCATGATCTACCGTTTTGTGCTTCGTCCGCTGTTTGCCTCGCGGCTGGATAGCAGTCCGCACAATTTTCGGGGTATGTTTGCCTGGTGTAAGATAGACAAGCGATTCAAAGGAAATATTATCATATTGCCCGACCACTTAGAACAAAAGATCGGATATCTGGCGAAGAATATCCAGGGGTTGAAGAAGCGCTATAGTGCCCGACTGGTACAACTGGAAGATCAGGAGTTTGAGAACTATTTTGCCGTTTATGCCGATGATGAAGTAGAAGCACGTATGTTGCTCACTCCTGCGATGATGCGTCATATGACGGCGCTGCGCCAGACTTTCGGATGTGATATCATGCTTTCGTTCAGCAGAGGTACTTTCTACTATGCCGCCGTGATGCCTTCCGGTTTTTTATGTGTGCGTCCAAGTGCGTTGAATGACGGGAAGCTGCTTGAGGACATATATAATGATATCAGCCTGTCCTGCAAAGTGGCAGAGGAATTAAGATTGAATTAGTATTAACAATAAAACAAAAACACTATTTATGACAGACATGAGTTGGATGCCTTGGGTCGTAGGCGGAGTAATGGTCCTTTCTTTTCTTTATATGAAGGTATGGCCATTTGTCCGTACTATTATAAGAGCTTTTCGGGGGCCTCGTTTTAAATCAAAATCAAAATTATCCGTAGAACAGTATAAAAAACTGTCTATAGGTTCATTGTATGCCTTGCAGCAAGGCGGATATCTGAACACTCTCTCGTTGGATATCAAAGATAAGTTGCCTACTATTCTCGGTGAATGGTGGGGAATAAATAATGCTCATGATGCCCGCGAAACATTGGATGATTTGTGCCGGAAAGGTTACGATTACTACTTTCCGTTTGTTTATGAGGCTTTTTTGCTTGACGATGAAAATGCGCAAGACGATATTTTCCAGCAGAACATGGAGAGTCAGGAAGATTATGAAAAAGCTGTCGGGCAACTGCAAAATTTGAAAGAGGTCTATGAGGAGTTGATAGCTTATGAAGTGATTACTTCTAAAGAAGATATAGCCCGCTATGGAGTGATTGGCTGGGATGCCGGCAGAATTAATTTTGTTGCCCGTGCCTGCTGCGATATGAAATATATCTCAGAAATGGAAGCGTGGAATTATATCGACAAGGCGTATGAATTGGCTCATTCTTCTTTCACATCATGGCACGATATGGCGATGAGTTATGTTATTGGCAGGGCTATCTGGGGAGGGACCAATGCTCACAATTTAGGAATGAAGGGAATGGCAGACGATCTGTTGTCTAATCCTAAGAGCCCTTGGGTGCAAATCAAATGGTAAATTGATCAAGATAGTTTAATCACAAAAACACATAATTATGGAACAAAAGAACAACAAGTACTACAGTTACATCAGCGAGTATTATGCCGCCAACCCGACTAAATTTGAAAAAAGAAAGAACAATCTGAAACCTGTGTTATATTTAGGTTTGGCCGTGGTAGGAGCCGTTCTGGCTATTTTTCCCGGTTTGCTTCCATTGGCAGGCTGGTTGGTGCGTACAGCCGGAATCATCATGACACTGGTTTGCCTGATAGCTGCCTATCTGAATAACTTTGATATATACAACTTTCAAAGTGGAGGAAAAGTCAAGAGTTTGGGAGTCAAGAAGTTTAAGCGTGATGAGACAAACCCTGCGAAGATAGTGGAAGCTTTCTTATTCAGGAACTTTGAATATCTGGCAGACCTTCCCGGAGGAAGAAGTGAACCGGTACAACTTCATATTGAAGAAGACGCCACAGGACGTGAAATGTACTGTTTGCTGACCACTTATGATTCAGATTCGAATATTGTAGGTTTGGCAGATGTCATCACTTTATCGGGTAATGATTATGATGATAATATTGATCTAATTAAACAAATGTTTAAAGACGAAGAAGATAATTGATTCATCGGGGCTGGATTATAAAACAGCTCTGAGGAGAAGAAAACTCTTCTAAATGGAAGAAAAAACACAAGAAAGAAAAACATTCATACTATAAAGGAAATCGACCGGAGGGGCGGGTACAGACACAAGTAACCTGTCAACAAAAGGTCGTATTTCCTTTAAAAATAATCTGTCTCAGGGGATTTTGCTTTATTTCTAACCTTTTTTGAATGATAATTGGTACCTGCGGTTTAGGTGAATCGCCTATCTTTGCCGTATACTATATATAATTATAATTCTATATTGAGATAAAAGCCATGAGACACAGATTTATTGCTTTACTAGTACTTTTTACAGTCATCTTTTTCAGTAGTGCAGAGGCGCAGACTACTGCCCGTAAGTTTGAGGCAGGCAAGAATACTTTCTTGCTGGACGGGAAGCCGTTCGTAGTAAAAGCTGCCGAACTGCACTATACCCGTATTCCGCAAGCCTATTGGGATCATCGTATTGAGATGTGTAAGGCGTTGGGAATGAACACTATTTGTATTTATATCTTCTGGAATATACACGAACAGGAAGAAGGCAAGTTTGACTTTACAGGTCAGAATGATATCGCTGCCTTCTGTCGTGCCGCTCAGAAACACGGAATGTATGTCATCGTCCGCCCCGGTCCGTATGTGTGTGCGGAATGGGAAATGGGCGGCCTGCCCTGGTGGTTGCTGAAGAAGAAAGATGTGGCACTGCGCACGCTCGATCCTTATTATATGGAACGGGTAGGCATCTTCATGAAAGAAGTCGGTAAGCAACTGGCGCCGCTACAGGTAAATAAGGGCGGAAATATTATCATGGTGCAGGTGGAGAACGAATACGGTTCTTACGGCACTGACAAGCCTTATGTTTCTGCCGTACGCGACTTGGTGCGCGAATCCGGTTTTACCGATGTACCTCTCTTCCAATGCGACTGGAGCAGTAACTTTACACGGAATGCACTCGACGACCTGATCTGGACCATCAACTTCGGAACAGGCGCCAATATAGACCAGCAATTTAAGAAACTGAAAGAACTTCGTCCGGAAACTCCGTTGATGTGCAGCGAGTTCTGGAGCGGATGGTTCGACCACTGGGGACGGAAACATGAAACACGTCCTGCCAAAGATATGGTACAGGGCATCAAAGAAATGCTCGACCGCAACATCTCCTTCAGCCTTTATATGACTCACGGAGGAACGACTTTCGGACATTGGGGTGGTGCCAACAATCCTGCCTACTCCGCTATGTGCAGTTCTTACGACTACGATGCCCCGATCAGCGAAGCCGGATGGACGACAGAGAAATACTATCTCCTCCGCGACCTGCTGAAAACGTATCTTCCTGCCGGTGAAGCACTGCCGGAAGTCCCTGCTGCAATGCCGGTCATTGAAGTACCCGAATTTCATTTTACCAAAGTAGCTCCGCTTTTCTCCAACTTGCCGGATGCCAAGCAGTCGGTGGATATCCAGCCGATGGAGCAATTCAACCAAGGGTGGGGAACGATCCTGTATCGTACCACATTGCCCGAAGCTGTAACCTCAGGCACTACATTGAAAATCACCGAAGTGCACGACTGGGCACAAATCTACGCTGATGGCAAGCTGCTGGCCCGTCTCGACCGCCGCAAAGGAGAATTTACCACTACCTTGCCGGCCTTGAAGAAAGGTACGCAACTGGATATTCTGGTAGAGGCAATGGGACGTGTCAACTTTGATAAGTCCATCCACGACCGGAAGGGAATCACCGAAAAGGTAGAACTCCTTTCGGGCAATCAGGTGAAAGAACTGAAGAACTGGACTGTATATAACTTCCCCGTAGACTACTCATTTATCAAGAACAAGAACTACAAGGATACGAAGATATTACCGACTATGCCCGCTTACTATCGATCATCTTTCAAACTCGATAAAGTAGGCGACACTTTCCTCGACATGAGCACATGGGGCAAAGGTATGGTATGGGTGAACGGTCATGCCATGGGACGTTTCTGGGAAATCGGTCCCCAGCAGACACTTTTCATACCGGGCTGCTGGCTGAAAGAAGGCGAGAATGAAATCCTCGTCCTCGACCTGAAAGGTCCAACGAAAGCATCAATCAAGGGTCTGAAGAAACCGATCCTCGACGTACTCCGCGAGAAAGCGCCGGAAACACACCGCAAGGATGGCGAAAAGTTGAAACTGACAGGAGAAAAGGTTGCGCACGAAGGAGCCTTCACTCCGGGCAACGGCTGGCAGGAAGTACGTTTCGCCGCTCCGGTGAAAGGACGTTTCTTCTGTCTGGAAGCACTCTCTCCGCAAGCCAATAACAATATTGCCGCTATTGCAGAGTTCGATGTGCTGGGAGCCGACGGCAAACCCGTATCCCGCGAACATTGGAAAATCCGTTATGCCGATAGCGAAGAGACACGCAGCGGAAACCGTACGGCGGATAAGATATTCGACTTGCAGGAATCCACTTTCTGGATGACCGTTGACAATGTCGCTTACCCCCATCAACTGGTAATCGACCTGAGCAAAGTGGAAACAGTGACTGGCTTCCGTTATCTGCCCCGTGCCGAGAAGGACTTTCCGGGCATGATTCGTGAATACCGCGTCTATGTGAAACCGTCTGATTTCAAGTATTAAACCAATAATAAGCCAATATCGGCCTTTTGATAATAAAGCATTCACTTTATAAATAAGCATTTACTCTCAAATGAATATGAAAAAATATACTTTACTTCTGGCACTCCTTTTAGTAGGAGTGCTGACAGGATACAGCCAGCAGTCTGCCTACCTGTTTGTCTATTTCACCGGAAACAGGATGAGTGAGGAAGCCATCCGGATGGCTGTCAGCCCCGATGGATACAACTACTATGCATTAAACGGAAACCAACCGGTCATCGATTCCCGTGAAATCAGTTCTACGGGTGGAGTGCGTGACCCGCACATTCTTCGTTGTGAAGACGGAAAGACATTTTACATGGTCGTAACCGACATGGTCTCCGGCAACGGATGGAGTTCCAACCGTGCCATGGTACTGTTGAAATCGAAAGATCTCGTCAACTGGACCTCCAACATCGTGAATATCCAGAAGAAATACCCGAATCAGGAAGATTTGAAGCGGGTATGGGCACCGCAAACTATTTATGATAAAGAAGCGAAGAAATACATGGTCTACTGGTCAATGCAGCATGGTAATGGCCCGGACATTATTTATTACGCATACGCTAACAAAGATTTCACCGATATAGAAGGAGAACCCAAAACTTTGTTCCTCCCGAAGAATGGCAAATCCTGTATTGACGGAGACATCATTTATAAAGACGGACTTTACCACCTGTTCTATAAAACGGAAGGAGACGGCAATGGAATTAAAAAAGCAACCACCGCCTCCCTGACTTCCGGACAATGGACAGAATCGGAAGATTATAAGCAACAGACGAAAGAAGCTGTAGAAGGTGCCGGCATCTTCCCGCTGATAGGTACGGACAAGTACATCCTGATGTACGATGTATATATGAAAGGCAAGTATCAGTTTACGGAAAGCACCGATTTGGAGAATTTCAAAGTCATAGACAATGCCATTAGCATGGACTTCCATCCGCGCCACGGCACCGTAATGCCGATTACTGACAAGGAACTGAAACGCTTGTACAAGGCCTACGGAAAGCCCGACAAGATGTAAAGCCATCAGATGCACCATCTAATATCCCATAAATAAATACCATGAAAAAACTCCTGTTGTTCATTTTGCTTGTCTGTGCAACAGTACAGGCCTATTCGCAAGAATACCCGAAAGTCGTTTTATCGGGTGACTATCCGGACCCTTCTGTCATGCGCGATGGCGAGGATTATTACATGACTCATTCTCCTTTTTACTACGCTCCCGGATTCCTCATCTGGCACTCCCGTGACTTGATGAACTGGGAACCCGTCTGCCGTGTAATGCCCGAATACGAAGGCTCTGCAATGGCGCCCGACTTATTGAAGTACAAAGGAAAATACTACATCTATTATCCGGCCAAAGGAACAAACTGGGTGATCTGGGCAAATGACATCAAGGGCCCGTGGAGCAAACCCATCGACCTGAAAGTGAGTGGCATCGACCCCGGACACATAGCCGATCAGGAGGGGAACAGATATTTATATGTTGACAAAGGAGAAGTCATCCGACTGACGGACGACGGACTGGCCACCATCGGCCAAAAACAGAAAGTGTACGAAGGCTGGCGATATCCCAATCACTGGGAAACGGAATGTATGTGTCTGGAATCGCCGAAACTGAATTACCATAACGGTTATTATTACCTGACTTCCGCACAGGGAGGAACGGCCGGTCCGGCAACAAGCCACATGGCAGTTGCCGCCCGTTCGAAGAGTGTCACCGGACCGTGGGAAAATTCTCCCTATAATCCGGTAGTGCATACCTATAGTGCCCATGACAACTGGTGGTCGAAAGGACACGGCACACTGATCGACGATGTGAACGGCAACTGGTGGATCGTATATCATGCCTATGCCAAAGGCTATCACACCCTGGGACGCTCCACCCTCATCGAACCGATTGAATGGACCGCCGACGGATGGTATCGTACCAAATCCACCGCCACTCCCATCAAGACCGATCCGTCCATCAAACACGGACTCAGCCTCTCGGATGACTTCGAAGGACCGGAACCGGGACTCCAATGGACTTTCTGGAAAGAATATGCCCCTCAGTCGCTCAGCTTCAAGAAACAGACCTTATGGATAGATGCGAAAGGAAGTACCCCTTCCGATGCCCGCTTACTGCTGGCCACCGCCGAAGACAAGAATTACGAAACACAGGTGGAAGTCAACGTAGGCAAGGGTAACACAGCCGGACTTCTTCTATATTACAGCGAAAAGGCATACGCTGGAGTCGTGTCTGACGGAAAGAACTTCACTATCTACAGAAACGCGGAAAACAGCTTTACCCTCCCTAACAAGTTGGGCAAACGCTTCCTCGTCAAGATACAGAATCAGGGAAACAGTGTCCGGATAGCAGTCAGCAAGGACGGCAAGGAATGGACTACGCTGGTAGAAAACATGGATGTATCTCAGCTGCACCATAACAACTACGGCGGCTTCTACGCTTTACGCATCGGACTGCTTTCCTCCGGAAAAGGCAGCGCCGGCTTCCGTCAGTTCCGTTACCGTAACGCCATCCCACAGGAAAAGGACATGGGTGCTTACTTGATGGTCTTCCATAAAGACGAAACGCACAGCCTTTACATGGCCGTCAGTGACGACGGATATACATTTACTGCCTTGAACGACGGCAAACCGGTGATCGCCGGAGATACCATCGCCCTGCAAAAAGGTATCCGTGACCCGCACATCTTCCGCGGTCCGGACGGAGCTTTCTACCTTTCCATGACCGACCTGCACATCTATGCGCAGAAAGACGGCTTCCGTGATACCGAATGGGAACGTGACGGAAAAGAATACGGGTGGGGAAACAACCGCGGACTCGTACTGATGAAATCATGGGACCTGATCAATTGGAAACGTACCAATGCCCGTTTCGACCTGTTATCGGCGGGTTTGGGTGAAATCGGCTGCGTATGGGCGCCCGAAGTGACTTACGATGACAAGAAAGGTAAACTGATGATTTACTTCACCATGCGTTTCAAGAACGAGGCGAACAAACTGTACTATGTCTATGTCAATGATGACTTCGACCGGATAGAGACACTCCCGCAAATCCTCTTCGAGTATCCCAACGAGAAAATATCGGCTATCGACGGTGACATCACCAAGGTAGGCGACCGGTATCGCATGTTCTACGTTTCGCACGACGGAGGCGCCGGAATCAAACAGGCCGTATCAGACCGCATCAACGGTGATTACGAATATGACCCTCGCTGGTACGACTTCGAACCCAGGGCCTGCGAAGCTCCCAACCTCTGGAAGCGTATCGGAGAAGACAAATGGGTATTGATGTATGACGTCTACGGCATCAACCCCCATAACTTCGCTTTCATCGAGACTTCCGACTTCGTGAATTTCAAGAACTTGGGACGTTTCAACGAAGGAGTGATGAAAACGACTAATTTCTCGTCGCCCAAACACGGCGCGGTGATCCATTTGACAAAAGAAGAAGCCGCCAAACTGAGAAGTCATTGGGAAAACAGGAAATGACAGAGTATCAGACCTTTTTTAGTGAATACGTACTCTTTTTTGCAGAGATCTTATATTATAATTTATACCATGAAACATTTACTTCTACTATTTAGTGTATTACTACTATCGTTGCAGCCGGCCGCATTTGCCGCAATGCATGAAACGACTGCTACTCCCGATTCAGTATCCCTTTTTGCTTACGCCACCCGAGGTGACGACGGCCGTAGCGGACTCCGCTTTGCATGGAGCATGGACGGGAAACATTGGTTTGAAATAGGACAAAACTACGGCTATCTTCGTTGCGATTACAGCCGTTGGGGATCGCAGAAGAAGATGCTCGATCCGAATCTGAAACAACTCCCCGGCGGAGAATGGCTCTGTGTCTGGAAGTTGAACGACCACGACGGATACGGTCAGGCCAGATCAAAAGACCTGATCTACTGGGAAGCCCAGCAATATCCCCGTACGACTCCCGATTTTGAAGGAACAAGAGTCAAAGCAAAGATTGCCGGACACGAAGAAACGGGAACCGTCAGCCAAGTGCCCTGGTCGGTAGTGGACGGACTGACCCGGACGTACGAACGGAACCAATACCGTAACTCCCTGTATGGCGAACGCCCTGTACAGGATAAAGAACGCTTTGCCGGACTGAAACCGATCAAAGCCACCGTCACAGCACAACCGGAAGAAACAAAAGAAATCAGCGACTTATTGATAGGTATCTTCTTCGAAGACATCAACTACTCCGCCGACGGCGGCCTGTATGCCGAACTGATCCAGAACCGGGACTTCGAATACGACCCGTCCGACCGTGAAGGGGACAAGAACTGGAACAGCACCCATTCATGGAAGCTGGAAGGAGAAAACGCCACCTTTACCGTATCGACTTCGGACCCTATCCATCCGAACAACCCGCATTATGCCGTCTTGAAGACGAACCAGCCGGGAGCTGCCCTGACCAACACCGGTTTTGACGGAATCGCCCTTAAAGCAGGCGAGAAATATGATTTCTCCTTGTTTGCCCGTATCCCGGAAGGCAGCAAGTCCGGAAAACTACTGGTACGCCTCGTAGATGCCGACGGCACCGTACAGGGTGAAACGACAGTTACCGTCTCTTCCCGTTCGTGGAAAACGTATAAAGCAGTGCTGACAGCAAAAGCGTCCGCCGATACCCGTCTGGAACTTCGTCCGCAATCGGCAGGTGAAATTGAACTGGATATGATTTCTCTCTTCCCGCAGAATACATTCAAAGGCAGAAAGAACGGTTTGCGTCCCGACCTTGCACAGACACTTGCCGATATGCACCCGCGCTTTGTCCGTTTCCCCGGAGGCTGTGTGGCTCATGGTGACGGTTTGAAGAACATCTATCAATGGAAAAATACTATCGGACCGCTGGAAGCCCGTAAACCTGCCCGTAACCTTTGGGGATATCACCAGAGCATGGGACTGGGTTATTATGAATACTTCCAGTTCTGCGAAGACATAGGTGCGGAACCGCTTCCGGTACTGGCGGCAGGTGTTCCTTGTCAGAACTCTGCCTGTCATGGCGATTTGAGAGGCGGTCAGCAAGGCGGTATCCCGATGAGTGAAATGGGTGCTTACATTCAGGATATTCTCGACCTGATAGAATGGGCGAACGGTGATGCAAGGAAGACCAAATGGGGCAAGATACGTGCCGAATCCGGTCATCCGAAGCCTTTCAATCTGAAATATATCGGCATCGGCAATGAAGACTTGATCACCGATGTCTTCGAAGAACGTTTCACGATGATATACCTTGCTATCAAAGAGAAGTATCCGGAGATGATCGTTGTCGGTACGGTAGGCCCTTTCAATGAGGGAACAGACTATGTGGAAGGCTGGAAACTGGCGGACAAACTCGGTGTTCCGATGGTAGACGAACATTATTATCAGTCTCCGGGATGGTTCCTGCACAATCAGGACTTCTATGACAAGTACGACCGCTCTAAAAAAACGAAAGTATATCTGGGCGAATATGCCACTCATATCCCCGGACGCAGAGCGAATATGGAAACAGCTTTGACCGAAGCGCTTTATCTGACTGCTTTGGAACGGAATGGAGACGTAGTGCACATGACTTCTTATGCTCCTCTGCTGGCAAAAGACGGACGGACGCAGTGGAATCCGGACTTGATCTACTTCAACAATCGGGAAGTAAGACCGACAACGGGATACTATGTGCAGAAACTGTACGGTCAGAACGCTGGCGACCATTACATCCCTTCACAGATAAACCTTGATAATCAAGACAGTCGCGTAAAACTCCGTGTTGGTTCTTCCATCGTTCGTGACAGTAAGACGGGGGATGTGATTGTGAAGTTAGTCAATCTGTTGCCCGTCAGCATAGAGACCGATGTCCGGTTGCCGGGAATGGATGGTATCCAGTCTTCCGCTACGCGGACTGTACTGGCAGGTGCACCCGAGGCGACTCCGCTTCCGGTGACGGATACGATAGAAGCAGGAACCAGCTTCAAACAGGAATTGCCTGCTTATTCGTTCACGGTCATCCGCTTGAAGACACAAAAGGTGAAATAAGAAACTATAAACTATAAACAATAAACTGGTTTTCAATAGGGGTTAGTTTATTTTGGGGAGGAGTGCTCACCTATCACCTCCCCCTGTGGGTAGGGGCTGACTAAAAAGTCAATAGTATCTTAAATCTCCTCCTTCGGGAAGGAGGAGTACCCATAGGGGGAGGTGGTAGGTGAATACTC
>ERZ860059.1071-NODE-1071-length-12053-cov-2.217620_pt1 | contig 12053 bp, 9 predicted proteins | sample MGYA00510113_ERZ860059 | MGnify/ENA primary metagenome ERZ860059 (study PRJEB30046, sample SAMN00715190) | human gut metagenome | study: EMG produced TPA metagenomics assembly of the A metagenome-wide association study of gut microbiota in type 2...
CATTGAAGACCACGACGCATCGAAGACGGCACACGCCGCAGAGTTTGAGAAAAAAGCAGACGTTACCGACCTAAACGCACACGCGAATAATACGGATATTCATGTAAACCCGTCTACGATGGGAAATTACGACACGGCAATTTCGGGGCTGATCGAACATAAGGAAGATACGAAAATTCATGTGACGGCGGAAGAAAAAGCATCGTGGACGGAGGGTGCAGAGCAGGCGGCGGCGGACGCGAACAGGGTAACTGAAGCGCTTAACGCCATTGCAGGAATTGAAAGCCGCGTTTCTCGCGTGGAAGACGGCCTGTTCAACAACATCACCGGGAACCCGTTTCTTGCGTCCTTTGATTCCCTCGACGGCATCACGCTTGTTAAGGGTATCTGGAACGAAGAAAGAAAGCGCATCGAATGTTGACGGAATATGCCTGCCCGCGGCGGGAACTGTCCTGCATCGTCGGAAACCTGTTCGTCGAACTGGAACCACCCTGCGACCATTGCGCCGCCGGGGACAGCCTGACGATATGCGGAACGACATACGCCGGGACACGGGCAACGCTGACCGTCACCGAATACGGATTTACCTTTGACGGACCGCCGGAGGAAGTCGAACAAATCCGGGAAAGGCGGTGTCTAAAATAGACCAGCGACAAACCGAACAAAAGCCCACACAAGAATTTGCAATCATCACGAAAGCGAAAGATTTAGTCAAGCACACGTTTATGATGACAAGTGAACGGAGATTTCCGAAGAAATACCGTTTTACCATCGTAAACCGCTTGCATGATTTGACGCTTGATATTTTTCAACACATACAGGAAGCGAACGAACTTGACCTTACAGACCCGCAGGAATACCGCGAACGGCGCTACGAACAGAAAAAGGCGCTGACAGAGTGCAAGACGGTTCTTTTCCTGATCGAACTTCAGAACCTTAGCGGTGATTTCCTGCCCCTGTTCGAGGACTTCGCTCGGATGACGAACGCGGCGCCATGCGAGGTCGGTGATGTGCAGAAGACCGTCGATACCGCCGAGGTCAACGAATGCACCGTAGTCAGTGATGTTCTTAACGATACCCTTGACGATAGCGCCTTCCTTGAGTGTTTCAAGGAGTTTGGCTCTTTCTTCGCCCATGGAAGCTTCGACAACAGCGCGACGAGAAAGAACGACGTTGTTGCGTTTGCGGTCAAGCTTGATGACCTTGAATTCCATGGTCTTGCCTTCGTAGGGCGTTGTGTCCTTAACGGGACGTGTGTCAACCAGAGAACCCGGCAGGAATGCACGGATGCCGTTGGTCATCACAGTCAAGCCGCCCTTAACCTTGCCGGTAACAGTACCAGTAACGAGTTCGCCGGTTTCGAGGGCTTTCTCGAGGTTCATCCAGGCAGCCAGGCGCTTGGCCTTATCGCGGGACAGGACTGTGTCGCCATATCCGTTTTCGAGGCTTTCGATAGCAACGGAAACGAAATCGCCAACCTTAACGTCGACTTCGCCGCGGTCGTTCTTGAATTCTTCGATAGGAATGAAGGATTCGCTCTTGAGGCCGGCGTTAACAACGACGTAGTTGTAGTCAACGCGGACGACTTCTGCGGGGATAACTTCGCCCTGCTTCATTTCTTGTTTAGCAAGGCTTTCTGCGAACAAATCGGCAAAGGATTCGGTAGGCTTGGTAGTAGTGTTGGTCATGTAAATAACTGTTTGCTCTGATAAAAATAATCAGAACGGGTTAAAAATTCCCGACGACCGGATGGGCGTCAGGGGCACGGTAAAGAGGCTTTTTCAAGCCTTGCTCTCGCGGTACCAGGCGAGAACCAGATCGATCGTTTCCTGCAGAGTAAGGCCGGACGAATCGAGGATTCGCGCGCCCTCTGCCGGCTTCAAAGGTGCCACAGATCGCTCCATATCACGTCTGTCACGATCCTTCAAGTCGGAAACGAGGTCGTCAATATTACTTGAGATTCCTTTTTCTTTCAACTGGTTATAGCGTCTTTTTGCACGCGACTCAGCCGATGCTGTTAAAAAGATTTTCAGCCGAGCTTCGGGAAAAACCACGCTTCCCATGTCGCGGCCGTCAGCCACAAGGCCGGGTGCAACTGCAGATCTTCTTTGCAGTTCAAATAAAGCTTTTCTGACGCCTGGATAAGCAGCAATTTTGCTTGCATTCAATCCGACTTCTTCCGTACGGATTGCATCGGTAACCTCTTTGCCTTCCAGATAGATTTTTCCGTCCTTAAACAACGGGTTAAGTGACTGGGCGACCTTTTCCGCCGCAGCAGCGTCGCTCAAATCCACACACTGGTTCATGCAGGCCAGAGCCGTCAGACGATAGAGCGCGCCGCTGTCCAGCACATGAAAATCCAAAGCCTTGGCAACGCCGGAAGAAACGCTTCCTTTTCCGGAAGCTACCGGTCCGTCAATCGCGATGACATCAACTTGACTCATTATTTCTCCACAACGCCGGCCAGACGTTCAAAGTAATCGGGGAATGTTTTTCTCACGCAGTTCGGATCACGAATCTCAACGGGCACGCCTCCTGCAGCAATCAGGGACATACACATCGCCATGCGATGGTCCTTGTAGGTATCAAAAACAGCGCTTCTGAGTTTTACAGGCGGCGTAATTTTGATCATGTCGTCCGTGCTTTCCACTCTGCAGCCGACTTTGGTAAGCTCGTTGTGCATTGCGGCAATACGATCGGTCTCTTTGACTCTCCAGCTGGAGATGCCTCGAAGGATTGTCGGACCTTCGCACATCGGTGCCATGGCGGCAAACGTCATCGCTGCATCCGGAATCGGACGAACATCGGCCTGCAGACCGTGCAGTTTATGACCGTAGCGGCTCGGACCGGTCTTGATCCAGTTCTCTCCGCGGGTCACCGCGGCGCCCATCTTCACAAGATATTCGACGAAGGCCGCATCGCCCTGGACGCTGTCGGCTCCGATACCGTTAATTTTGAGGGGACCGACGAGCGCACCGAGAGCCAGGAAGTATGAAGCACTCGAAGCATCGGCTTCTACTTCAAAAACGCTGGGTGCTTTGTACAGAGTACGAGGCACAAGGAAGTCTTTTTCGGAAGTTTTTACCTCAACACCGAAGCGTTCCATCAGGCGGCACGTCAGTGAGACGTACGGAGAGCTGATCAGCTCTCCGTCAATGCGGATTCTCAAACCCTGTTCCGGAGCAATCAGCGGAGCGGCCATCAGCAGACCGGAAACGAACTGACTGGAAACATCGCCGCGAACATGGACAATGTCGCTATTAATCCTGGTTGCCGGTTCAATCTTGATCGGCGGGAATCCCGGCTCTCCAAGATAAGAGAGGCGGCCGCCGACAGAATTCAATGCTTCTACAAGATGGGCGATCGGGCGCTGACGCATTCTAGCGACGCCGTCCAATACGTATTCGCCGCCACTGAACGCTAAAGAGGAAGACAACGGACGCATAGCGGTACCGGCATTCCCGAGAAAAAGATCAGCCTTCTTCACAGGGAAGTTGCCGCCGCAGCCTTCCACTTTCACTTCTGTGCCGTCGTTGGAAACTTCGAGTTTGACACCGAGCGTCTCCAGTGCGCCGATCATCATTTCCGTATCTTCGGCGACCAGCAAATTATTTAATTCGGTTGTCCCTTCGGACAGTGCCGCTAAAAGCAGTGCTCGGTTAGAGATGCTTTTAGAGCCCGGTAAGTCCACCGAGCCTCCGACCTTCATAATCGGATCAAGTTTTAAAATTTCTTCCATCGTTGTTATCCTTATTTTCCGGGGAAGACTAAGCCGCGACGGTTTCTGACGGCGTTTTCAAAAACGCTTTCCAAAGCCTTTCCGTCGGACTCATCAATATATTTTTGAAGTGTGTCCAAAGAAGCACGATAGCGTTTGAGCTCGTGAGACAACGCTTCGCGATTGGACAGGCAGATGTCGCGCCACATCACCGAAGAACTCGAAGCAATACGCGTGAAATCTCTGAAACCGGCGCCGGCCATCTTGAGTTTTTCTTGGGCGTTTTCTTCTCTCGCGATCATGTCCACCAAGGCATAAGCCAGGACATGGGGCAAATGGCTGACAGAGGCAAACGTCAGGTCATGCTGAAGCGGGCTCATAGCCTGCACGCGTGCGCCGGCCTTACGCCACGCCTCTTCGATGAAGGTAACGACCTTCGGATCCATTCCTTCATCCGGCGTCGAGATGACGACTTTTTCGTCAAAAAGATCGGCAGACGCATAATCCACGCCCGGCATTTCGCCGCCGGCAATGGGATGTGCCGGGGCGTACTGATGAAACTTATCGCCGAGTCCTTTGCGCGCAGCCGCAATCACGGTTTGACGGGTAGATCCGACATCAGTAACCACGGCATCAGACTTAAGGAACGGAGCCATTTCCGTAAAAACGGATTCCATCGCCTCCACGGGAACGGCGCTGACAACGATGTCCGCATCTTTGACAGCCTCTTCCATCGAAGTCGTCACGGTATCTGCTGCGCCTTTATCCAAAGCCTTCTGCAGAGTGGCCGGATTGTGTCCGAAAGCAATCACTTCGTCGACAATCCCGGCTCTTTTCCAGCTGAGCGCCATCGATCCGCCGATGAGGCCGCAGCCGATCACTGCCATTTTCATGCAGATGTCTCCTCGAACTTAGCTAATGCTTCTTTCAGAACTTCCAGGAAGCGTTCGTTCTGTTCGGGCGTCCCGACAGACACGCGGATCCATTCCGGCAAGTCATAAGACTTCATGCGGCGAACGATAATGCCTTTTTTCAGCAGGTACTGAACGATATCGTCGGCATGCGGTCCGACTTTGACGGTAATGAAGTTAGCGTGCAGGCCCATGTACGGGAGTCCCAGTGCATCAAAAGCCTCGGAAAGGAACTTGATGCCTTTGCGGTTGACCTCCAGAGTCTTCTCGACAAACTCCTGATCCTGCAGGGCAGCCAGAGCCGCAATCTGAGAAAGATCATTCACGTTGAACGGATGACGAACGCGGTTCAGCATGGAAAGCAGTCCCGGCTGAGCGATACCGTAACCGACGCGAGCACCTGCCAAACCGTAAGCCTTGGAGAAAGTGCGTGCGACCATCACATTCGGGTGCAGACGAACGATTTCCATTGAGTCACAGCGCAGTGCGGGCTCGAGAAACTCGACATAAGCTTCGTCAAACAAGACCATCACCGTCGGCGGAATCTTATCCAGGAAGTCGAGAATGTCTTTCTCGGCAAGGTAGGTTCCCGTCGGGTTGTTCGGATTCGTTAAGAAGATCAAACGGGTGCGCTCATCCACGGCGTCGCCCATTGCGTCGAGGTCGGCGTTGAAGTCTCCCGTTGACGGAATTTCAATCGTCTCGGCTCCGCACAAGCGAGCAACCATCGGATACAGCGAGAAAGAATACTGCGGATAAATCGCCGTTGTACCTTCGGACAAAACGGTCTCGGCGGCCAAACCCAACAATTCGCTCGAGCCGCTGCCGATCACAACCCAATCCTGCGGCACGCCGTATTTTTCTGCGATGGCTTTCTGAAGATGATAGGCGTCGGCATCCGGATAACGGTTGAGATTCAAGGCGGCAGTTGCAACCGCCTCTTTAACCTTAGAACTCATACCGTTCGGGTTCTCGTTGGCGACCAGCATGATGATTTCTTCGGGTTTTAGACCTAAATCAGCCGCAACGTCTTCAATCGGTTTGCTTGCAACATATTTATCTAAAGCCTGCACCCAAGAAGGTGTGGTAATTGTTGTTTCGGTCATAAATTTGATCCTTTAGTATCTGCTCGGCGAAAATTCTTCTCCGTCGGATAAGAACCCAGACATTTCAGAGAGGCACAGCCTTCACGGAAAATCTCCAGCGCTTCTCGAATCTTGGGCTCGCTCATGTTGCCCTCAATGTCGGTGTAGAAGAAATATTCCCACGTTCCGCGCTTAGCAGGGCGTGAGTCCAGTCTCATCATGGACACACCGAAATCATCGAACGGCTTTAAAGCCTGATAAAGCGAACCGGCTCGATGCGGCACGGAGAAAATCAGGGAGGTCTTATCTTCCTGCGGATTAGCGGAAGGCTCGGCAGGCTCGCGGCCTAAGATCAGGAAACGCGTACGGTTGGTGTTGGAGTCCTGAATATTGGCCGCCACAATCTGCAGCCCGAAAATCTTTGCCGCGACTTCACCGGCAATCGCCGCATAAGCCGGATTCTCGGAAGCCAAACGCGCAGCCTCTCCGTTGCTCTCAGCGGTCAGTCTTTCTAAAGAAGGCACATTGCGGTTGAGCCAGTGGACGCATTGTCCGAGAGACTGAGGGTGCGAATAGACGCGAGTGATGCCTTCCATCGTGCCGGAGCGCGTCATCAAGTTGTGCTGAATCGGAATGGAACATTCGCCTACGATGAAGAGCGATGTCTTCAGCAGATAGTCCATGGTGCGGTTGACCGCCCCTTCGGTGGAGTTCTCTATCGGAACAATACCGTAGGCGGCATCACCGGACTCAACCTTTCTAAAGACCTCTTCGATACTGCCAGAGGGCATTCCGACCACACCGGAGCCGAACTGACGAATCATCGCCTGTTCGCTGAACGTTCCGCGAGGACCGAGGTAAGCCACTTTCAGTTCGGACTCAAGGCCGCGGCAGGCGCACATGACCTCACGCCAGATGGCCACTAAAGATTCATTGGGCAGAGGCCCTTCGTTTTTACCGCAGATCTTTCTTAAAACTTCCGCTTCGCGTTCGGGTCGGTAAACCGGGAGACCGGCCCGAGCCTTGATCTCGCCGATTTCTTTGGCGACCTCCGCCCGCTCGTTGAGCAGGCGGACGAGCTCGGAATCGAGCCCGTCGATCTTATTACGAAGAGGAAGCAGTTCTTCGTTGACAGACATGGCTCGGCTCTTAGCTGTGACGTTCGGCAAAAGCCTTCATGTAATCGGCCAGAGCTTCTGCGGCTTCCACGCTGACCGCGTTGTAGAGCGAAGCACGCATGCCGCCGACGATTCTATGGCCCTTGATGTTGGCCAGGCCCTTCTGAAGCGCTTCTTCAATGAAGAGCTGATTGAGCTCTTCATTCTTCAGATTGAAGACCACGTTCATGCGGGAGCGGGACCGCTTTTCAATGTTGTTGTAGTAGAAACCGTCCGAGTTATCGATCGCGTCGTAAATCTTCTGACTCTTCAGAATGGAGCGTCTCTCCATTTCCTTGACGCCGCCTTCGGCAAGCAGCCACTTGCAGACCAAGTGCGAAATGTAGATCGCAAAGGTCGGCGGTGTGTTGTACATCGATTCGAAGTTCGCATAGGTCTGATAGTCGAGCATGGTCGGCGTTGTCGACTCGGCGCGGCCTAAAAGATCCTTTCGGGCGATCACGACCGTGAGACCGGCTGGACCGAAGTTCTTCTGGGCACCGGCAAAGATCAGACCGTACTTAGAAATATCGACCGGCTGAGACAGGAAGTCACTGGACATATCGGCAATCAAGGGAACATTGACTTCCGGGCGATACCAGTAACGAATGCCGTTGACCGTTTCGTTGGAGCAGTAATACAGATAAGCAGCGCCGTCGGTGACTGCGAGTTCGTCCTGACGAGGGGCTCTGAGTTCAGTGCAGGCAACTTCGGCAGCCTCGCCGATCTTCTGTGCTTCGTTAAAAGCTTTGCGGCTCCAAACGCCGTCCACGGCGTAGTTGCCGATTCCGCCCACTGCAAAATTCAGCGGGATCATGGCAAACTGCAGATGGCCGCCGCCCTGAACGAACATGACTTCATATTCTTCGGGAATACCGTAGAGCTCACGAAGCATTTCCACGGTTTCGCGATAAATGCCCATGAATTCTTTGCTGCGGTGGCTCATCTCCAGAATGGAGTATCCGACACCGTGCCAGTCGGTCATTTCCGAGGCTGCCTGTTCAAGCACAGGCAAAGGCATGGCCGAAGGGCCGGCCGCAAAATTAAAGATTCTCGTCATTTTCTTCTTCCTTGAGGATGGCCTCGTCTTTTGCTTCGAGTTCGGCTTCTTCTGCCTCCGTTTCCGAGACCACTTCGGTTTCAACCGCTGCATTATCGGAAGCATTGTCTCCGTCATCGTTTTCGGTCACGCGCTCAAGACCTACGAGCTTGGTGCCTTCTTCCATCGAGATGAGTGTCACGCCCTGAGTGTTGCGGCCGAGAACGCGGATCTCGTTGACACGGGTACGAACCAGCTTGCCGGTAGAGGTCAGCAGAATGATTTCGTCGTTTTCTTTTACGAGGAGTGCGGAAACGACCTTGCCGTTTCTCTCGGTCGTCTGGATCGAAATAATGCCCTTCGTGCCGCGGCCGTGGCGTGTGTACTCAGCCAGCGGAGAACGTTTGCCGTAGCCGAACTCAGTAGCGGTCAGAACCGTCACGTCTTCGTCATCGCCGCAGACCAGCATGGAAATGACCTTCTGGCCTTCATCGAGTCTCATACCGCGAACGCCGGTTGCGGCACGGCCCATGGCGCGAACTTCATCTTCGGAGAAGCGGACAACTTTGCCGTTGTCGCTAAAGAGCATGACATCATGCTTGCCGTCGGTCACGGCAGCACCGACCAGAACGTCGCCTTCAAGCAGATTGATGGCGTTGATACCGGCTCTTCTCTGGTTCTTGAAGTCGCCGATCGGTGTCTTCTTGACCGTGCCGTCAGCAGTGGCCATGAAGATATAGAGATCTTTGGCGTAATCCTCATCGGAGATCGGCAGAACGGCAGTGACTTTTTCGTCATCCGTGAGTTCAAGCATATTGACGATCGGACGACCCTTGGAAGAGGAAGAGCCCTCGGGCACATCCCAAACGTTGAGCCAGTGCAGACGGCCCTTGTTGGTGAAGCACAGCAGCACGTCGTGCGTTGTAGCCACAAACAGCTGATTAATAATGTCGCCTTCCTTCATTTGGGCGGCGCGTTTGCCCTGACCGCCGCGTTTCTGAGCGCGGTATTCGATCGAAGCCTGGCTCTTGATGTAGCCGGTATCCGTCAGGGTTACGACCATTTCTCTCAGCGGGATCAGGTCTTTTGTCTTGACGTTTTCTGCATTGGCAACAATCTGAGTCTTTCTTTCGTCGCCGAATTCGGCTGCAACGGTTTCAAGGCTGTCGGCAATGATCGCGGTGACGCGTTCGGGCTTCGCCAGAATGTCGGTCAAATCAATAATAGTGTCTACGAGTTCTTTATATTCTGCGTGAATCTTTTCCTGTTCCAAGCCGGTCAGGCTCTGCAGGCGCATCTGAAGAATGTTCTTAGCCTGCATGGAACTTAAGCGGTAGGTTTCCTGATCCGTGAGGCCGAGCGTCATGTCTTCGTCTTCGGGGCGCAGGAATTTCTTATCAAGGTTGGCGCGCTTGATCATCTCGGCGGCTTCATGAGCCGGCCATTCGCGCTCCAGCAGTCTTTCCTCGGCAATCTTGGCGTTGGCAGAAGTACGGATGATGTTGATGAAGTCATCAAGGTTCGCCAGCGCGATTGCCTGACCTTCAACCAGGTACACGCGGGCGCGAGCTTTATCGCGGCGGAACATCGTGACGCGAGTCACGACTTCACGGCGGAAGCTTAAGAACTCAACCAGGATTTCTTTGATGTTGAGCTGTTTCGGCTGGCCGTTGACAAGCGCCACCAGGTTGATACCGAAGCTGTCCTGCAGCTGGGTGTTCTTATAAAGAAGGTTCAGAACGACATTGGCATTGGCGCCGCGCTTCAGTTCGATCACGCCGCGCATACCGTTCTTATCGGATTCGTCGCGAACGAAGGACATGCCGTCAATTTTCTTTTCAGCGACGAGCTGAGCGATCTTCTCAAGGAGCAGACGCTTGTTGACCTGATACGGAATCTCGTCGATGATGATGGATTCGCGGTTGCCGTTATCCCATTCTTCAATGTGGGTCTTGGCACGAATAATCGCTTTGCCTCGGCCGGTGCGATAGGCCTCATGGACATCGGACAAACCGTAAAGAATGCCGCCTGTGGGGAAGTCCGGAGCCGGCATGACTTTAATAATTTCGTCGATGGTGCATTCAGGGTTACGAAGCACCAGCAAGCAGGCGTTCACGGTTTCACGCAGGTTGTGCGGAGGAATGTTCGTTGCCATACCGACCGCGATACCGGCGGAGCCGTTGATCAGAAGCTCTGGGAACACTGTCGGAAGAACGGTCGGCTCTTTCTGCGTGCCGTCGTAGTTCGGAGCGAAATCAACTGCGTCTTCATCCAGACCGCGGAGCATTTCGGAAGAAAGCTTCTTCAAGCGAACTTCGGTGTAACGCATAGCAGCGGCGCCGTCACCGTCGACAGAACCGAAGTTGCCCTGGCCGTCGACCAACGGATAACGCATGGAAAAGTCCTGAGCCATACGAACGATTGTTTCGTATGCTGCGGCGTCACCGTGAGGATGGTACTTACCGATCACGTCACCGACCACACGAGCAGACTTCTTATGCTGTGTGTTCCACATGTTGTTCAATTCGAACATCTCGAAGGCGCCACGACGGTGAACGGGTTTTAAACCGTCACGCACGTCGGGCAGTGCTCGGCCCATGATCACGCTCATCGCGTAATCAAGGTAGGAGCGCTTCATTTCATCTTCCAGAGAAATCGGCTCGGCCTTATTTACCTGCTGGCGAATGAGATTCCAGTCAGGCGTGTTCTCGCGGCGGCTGCGGGAGCGACTTTTCTTTCTCTCGCCCTCGCCGGCGTCGCCGGACTCTTCAGCCTGATTCTCGGGTGTCTCAGAACCGGTCTCATCAGAGATGTCCTGCTCTTCTTTGTCTTTTTCGTTTTCGTTGTTGTGGTCGTTGTCAGCCATCTAACAAATCCTTCTTAATGCGTCCGGGCTAACGGACTGTAAAAATAACCCGTCAATTTTAGTGGACTTAACAGCTCTGTGCCTCAAAACGCTTATAAATCGTTTTTAGTGTGCTATCGTAATCCGATACTATCGAGAGGCGTTACTATGAAAAATCTGGAAGCATTGCACCCCGGCATGGTTCTCAAGACCATGTTTCTTGAGCCTCTAAAACTTTCCGTTTACCGAGTCGCAAAAGACATTCACGTTCCTCAGACGCGCCTGAGTCAAATTATTACCGGAGAGCGCGCTATCACACCGGACACTGCGCTGCGGCTTTCGAAATACTTCGGCCTAGAAGAAATCTTTTGGCTCGAGCTGCAGGCGGTCTATGATTTGGCAAAGCAAAAGGCACTAATGAAGGAAGAGTTGGACGCCATTCAGCCGTTTCAACCGAAAAACCTCTAATTTCTAATAGGAGAAGAATATGCAGACCGAAAAACTCCTTCTTCCCCGCTGGATCATTCCGCTTGAGGGCGACACTGAAGTTCTGGAGAACTATGGCCTGGCGATTGAAAACGGAAGAATTGCCGCGCTGATCCCGCCTGCAGATCTCAAGAACGTTGAAGCCAAAGAAGTCTTTGAGCTCCCCGATAACGTGGTTATGCCAGGCTTTGTGAACTGCCATACCCATGCTTCCATGAATCTTCTCCGCTGCGTGGGCCCTGATCTCACAACGCAGAACTGGCTTACCAAATGCATTTGGCCCATTGAAGGGCAGCTGATGAGTCCGGAATTCGTCTATGACGGTGCCCTGCTCGGAGGCGCTGAAATGCTCCGAGGAGGTACAACGACGTGCCATGACATGTATTTCTTCCCGGATTCTGCTGCCAAAGCGCTGAGAGAAGTCGGACTGCGTGTCGTTCAGGGTGCGTTTGTAATCAAGTACCCGAATGCTGAGTACAAAGGAGAAGAAGATGCTTTGGGCGGCGCCCGAGCACTCGCTGCACGTCACAAAGACGATCCCGGCCTTTCTATCAATATTGCACCGCATGCTCCCTATTCCGTCACTGCGGAAGCTTTGCAGGCATCCATGCGGTTAGCCGAAGAGCTGGACACAACCTGGCAGATTCATCTCTCCGAGACCGAAGAAGAAAGACAGAACGCCATAAAAGAATTCGGGTGTTCTCCGGTGGAATATTTGGCCAAATTAGGCTGCCTGAATGAACGGACGATTGCCGTGCACTGTGTTGCTCTTTCCGACCGCGACATCGGACTGCTCGCCGAAAGCGGCGCGC
>ERZ860059.1090-NODE-1090-length-11810-cov-1.867971_pt1 | contig 11810 bp, 10 predicted proteins | sample MGYA00510113_ERZ860059 | MGnify/ENA primary metagenome ERZ860059 (study PRJEB30046, sample SAMN00715190) | human gut metagenome | study: EMG produced TPA metagenomics assembly of the A metagenome-wide association study of gut microbiota in type 2...
TGTGGTCTCCCTCCTATTTTGCCGCAAGTTGTGGCGGAGCGCCTATTTCCATTATCAAACAGTACATAGAGCAGCAAGATACGCCGGAGTAACTACTCCGTCGAACCCTTATATCACCGCCATAAATGACGGTGCTTTACGGGCCCAGCTGGTAAATTTTCCGTGTTTAAGGTCTACAGCCGATAAGTCAGCGTCCTCCCAACCGAGTAACTCAATCCTTTTGCAAATCACTCCAGCTCAAACCGAATTTAGCCAAGTACTTTCTGAGCCGGTCCGAGTTGTTGGTGGACTTCTTCTCAGAAAGTGAATGCGCAAAAAGCTTTCGGCTGGCATCCGCGAGATTTTTGGATGACCGGCAGACTTCAATCACTTTTTCTAATTGGCAGCGGTCAAAGAGATCGAGTTCATTCAACTGTTCCTCAGAAAGAACCGACGGCAGGGAAGTCTTATTTTCTTCGGCTTGTCCTTCCGGATACCACTGTCTCAGAAGCCGGTTCCATTCAGATTCGACATCGCTTTCGGTAATTCTCCCGCCCTCGGAAAGCGTCGACATTCTTGTTACGGCGCCCGATAAGTCCCGGAAGTTCGATTTCCATAATGCTTTAGTGGAGTTGGATAAAGATAGGAACTTCTCTCTTGCTTCCTTGTTGAAGCTGAACATATTTCCGGTATTAAGGGAAATCTGCTGAAGCTCATAGTCCAAGTTCGGTTCAATGTCCTCGTGTCTGTCTTTCAGCGAAGGAATGTTGAATGACCAAAGCTGAATACGTGCGAGAAGGTCCTCACGGAATTTTTTCTCTTTAATCATTAAGGAAAGATTTTTATTGGTTCCGCAAATCAGTTGGAAGTCGCTCGTGACTTCGCTGTCTGAACCCAACGGGAAAAACCGCTTTTCCTCTAAGGCTCGAAGCAGCATGGCCTGTTCATCAAGCCCAAGTTCTCCGATTTCATCGAGGAAGAGAAGGCCGCCGTCCGCAGCTTTGAGCAGGCCCTTGCGATTTTCAACTGCTCCGGTGAATGCACCTTTGACGTGGCCGAAAAGCGCAGACATACATGCGTCTCCTCTTAACGTGGCGCAGTTAAGTTCTACGAAATTGCCGCTCACCATGCGTTTCTGCTTCTTCCATTCGTAGACAAGGCGAGCCATCTTGGTTTTGCCGACGCCCGTGTTCCCCGTTAAAAGAATCGGTGCTTTAGATTTGACGCTGACCGTTGCCAGCTCACGAATCATTTCATTGAACTTAGCGTTTCGGGTTTCAATGCCGGACTTCAAAAAGCGGATACCGTCTTTTTGCTCCTGATGGAATCTTTCGGCAATCTTGTCGTACTTAGATAGGTCAAGATCAATAATCGTGTAGGTACCGTTCGGATTGCGGGACTTCTGCATATGCGTCTGGAGAAGTTTGCCCGGAATATGACGAGACTCCGTCAAAAGGAAAAGGCAGATTTGGATAACATGGGTACCGGTCGTGATGTGGACTAAATACTCTTCATTATCCGTATCAAATTTATAGTCTTTCAAATTATCGAAGATTCCGCTGTAAACCGTCTGAAAATCCCAGGGATCTTTTAAAACGACTTCACGAAGATTGAACACGGTTTCCGGTGAGACTTGCTGAAAGTCTTTCTGAACCAGTTGGGCCAGTTCCAGGAAGCTCTTTTCATAAAACAGCTCCAACCTGTCTACAAGAAGATCGTCCTGCTGACCTAAAGAAATCGTCGGACGCCAACGTCCCCAGCGAGCCTTTCCTCCTTGGTCCAGATTCGTTCCCAGGAAACCTAATACGACAATTTGCTTTTTCATGGGTCTATAAATTTTTATATAAAACTATATGAAATTATAGGTTTTAATAAGGCTAAAATTGGGTTCGATTTTCTCTTTATCGATAACTGTTTGATTTTTCGATATATTGAAAAGTTGGCACGGCTCTTGCAATAAGAATGGCAGATAGTAAACAGGAAAACAAAATGGAAACTCTAAAAATTGACGGAAGAATCTGCCACGGAGGCGGCCAGATTCTCCGTTCCGCTTTGGCTCTTTCTGCCATTCTCGGAAAACCTTTCGAAATGCACTCCATTCGAAAGAATCGCTCCCAGCCAGGTCTTCGAAGACAGCATCTTTGCGGAGTTTTAGCTGCCGCTGAAATTTGCGGAGCAAAACTCGAAGGTGCAGAACTCGGATCAGAGGACCTTCTGTTTATCCCTAAAAAGATAAAAGCAGGAACGTATCAGTTTGCTGTCGGTACCGGCGGAAGTGTCTCGCTTGTTCTTCAAAGCATCCTTCTTCCGTTAGCAGTACAGAAAGTGAAATCTCATATTTCTGTTGCCGGCGGAACGTATACACCGCAGGCTCCGACAGCAGAGTTTTTTACTGAAACGCTTGTGCCTCGAATGAACCAGATGGGCTATTCCGTAAAAGCAGAAATCACTCGTGCAGGCTTCTTCCGAATCGGCGGAGGATTGGTTCAAGTCGACTGTTGTCGTAAGGACAATTTCATGCCGGTGTATTGGATGGAGAAAGAAAGTCCGAGGAAATGTTTCATTCAGATCGTCACGAGTCACTTTCCGGAAAAGACAACGCTCAAGGTCGCTAAGTTGATTCGAGAAGAACTTAGCAAAATGAGAAACATGATCCCGTATGAATTAGAGATCATGGAAAATCCGGACATCGAAGAACCGGGCGCGGCCGTCATCGTAAGGACAGCAGGTCGAATCCCGACGGTTTTCAGTGAAATCGCTCAGTACGGCTAAAGCTCTGAAGCGCTTGCGAGAAGCCTCGGTAAACAGATCAGAAGTTTTCTAGCGGCTTCCGCTCCGATCGAATCGCATTTAGCCGACCAAATCATTCTTCCGCTTTTCTTTGCAGCAGGAGGGATCTTCCTTACAAAAAGCTCATCAGAGCATCTTGAAAGTTGTATCAAGATCCTGGAATTGTTTACGGGTCAGAAAGTAAAGACGGAAAGAGACGGCAAGTGCCTGGTCGTTAACGTGCCGAAACTTAGGAGAGAAAATAATGATTAAGGGAAAGGATTTAGAAGAGCTAAAAGTTCCCAAAGTTGCTGAGATTAGAAAAAGACTCTATGAAGCCCTCGGTAAAGCCTATGCGGCCGGTAAGAAGGATTGTGAATTAAAGCCTTTGGTTGCCAAACTAGCGGCGGCCGCCAAGCCGACGGAGGTTTTGGAGAAGGAAGATATTCCTGAAGAAGCTCGTGAAAACTTTCTAGCCGCAGCCGAAGAACTCGAAAAATTCCGAAGCGGTCGAATCGTATACAGCGAGAGAAAAGAAAAGGCGCCTTGGAAGTTGTGGGGCACAGAAAAGGTTGAGGCAAGAGCGTTTGAACAAATGGATGAAGCAGTCAGCCTCCCGATCTCTGTCGGTGGAGCTCTCATGCCGGATGCTCACCAAGGATACGGTCTGCCGATCGGCGGCGTTCTTGCGACTAAAAACGCCGTGATCCCGTACGCCGTCGGAGTGGATATTGCATGCCGCATGAGAATTTCGATTCTTGATATTCCTTATGAAGAATTCGAAAGTGACCGCCGCAAATTCGGAGCTGCGCTTTTGGATGAAACGCGTTTCGGTGTAGGTGTGACGTTCGAGCCCGGAAAGCGTACCCATAAGGTCATGGAAGATCCGTTATGGAGAAAGCCCGGAGTCGTCAAAGATAATTACAAGCGTGCACTTTCTCAGTTGGGAACGAGCGGCCACGGGAACCACTTCGTTGAATTCGGAAAGCTCACGGTCGAGAGCGACATTGATGAACCGACTTTAAAAATTAAGGCCGGAACGTATACGGCTCTTTTGTCCCACTCCGGCAGCCGAGGCTTAGGCTTGCACGTTGCGAATCACTTCTCTGAATTAGCCCAGCAGCTGCATCCCGAATTGCCTGAGAATTTAAAGCGTCTAGCATGGCTTGAATTGGATTCTCAGGAAGGAAAGGACTACTGGGAGGCCATGGAACTCTGCGGTAAATACGCAGAAGCGAACCACGAGCTGATTCATGAGAGCGTGGTCGGAGCTTTAGGCTGCGGCGTATTGGGTTTCGTGGAGAATCATCACAACTTCGCCTGGAAGGAAGTGTATGACGGTGAAGAACTGATTGTGCATCGTAAGGGCGCGACGCCAGCCGGTAAAGGAAAATTAGGCGTGGTTCCCGGATCGATGGGTTCGCCAGGATTCATTGTTCGAGGCAAGGGGAATGCGGAATCTTTCAGTTCCTGCTCTCACGGCGCCGGCAGAGTGATGAGCCGAGCGGCGGCTTTTAGAAAGCTGAAGCATGCCGACATGAAGAGAATCCTAAAGGAACAGGACATCACTTTAATCGGCGGGACCTTGGACGAATCTCCTGAAGTCTATAAAGACATCAATAAGGTGATCGACGGACAAAGGGATTTAGTGGATGTTCTTGCGATATTCGAGCCCAAGCTCGTCCGAATGGCGGCTGAAGGCAACCAGTGGGGCAACAAAAGGAAGAAGAAAAAGCCGGAGACCAAAGGCGACGGAGATGTTTGTTTGTAGGGAGGGAATCTGTTCCATCCGAGTTTAAAACGGATAGAGCAGAAACAATGAGAGGCAGCCTTGGCTGCCTCTTGTTGTATCAGATCAGTTTAGAACTAGATCAGCATCAGCGAGCGGAGGTAAGTAGCAATAATGGCAATTACCATGACGGGAATGGATCTTCTGATCAAATCAAACGGATTGAGTCCGCTTAAACCTGCAATAGCAATCGTCACACCTGCGATCGGGCTGGAAGAACGAGCCATACCGGAGGCCAACTGGAGCGGAGAAATCATGAATGCAGCGTTCAAACCGACTTTAGTTGCGATATCCGGAATCATCGGAGCGAAGCTGAAGAAAGCCGCGTTACCGGAACCCATCACGAAGGCGGAACCCACGACGATGAGGAACATAACGGTGAAGACGGCGTAACCGCCTGCCTGCATGCCGGAAACGGAGTTAATGATTTCAGCAATACCGCCGGACTTCGTTAAACCAGCTGCGAAGACTTCCGCGCAGACAATGAGGAAGACGGTGGAGGTGAAGACCTTTCCCATGCCCTGAGCAAAAGTCTTGATCGTGCCGATGGATTCTTTGAGGTTCATTCTTCTGATGCCGTCAAGGATCAGGGCAGTGAAAGTAGAAACCAAAAGGGCGGTAACAACTTCCATGCGAATGCCTTTGTACATCAGCGGAGAGAAGACGAACAGAAGGATAACCGGGATCAGCGGGAAGAGAGCGTACCAAAGGGGAGCGTTTTCAGCCTTGGCGTCCTCTTTAGTTAGCTGAGGAACTTCGAAGTCTTCCTTCGTCAGGATGCCTTTGGCGAGGTCTCTCTTGTCGAACCAGCGCTGGAGAAAGAAGTGAGCAACAAGCATAGCAATAACAGCCACCCAACCTATTGTCCACTGAACGTTCAGGAAGAAATCCATCACGTGCATCTTAGTCAGGTCAGCAGCGAGAAGGTTATTGCCGCCGGACGGACCGAAACAGCAGCAGCCGCCAACCAAGATGGTTGCAGCAGCTGACTGACGGGAGATACCTCCCATCACCATCACCGGATAGAGGGAGACCATGAGCAGCAGGGCTAAGCCGGCAGCAGACGGAATGAAAACGTTAAGGATTAAACTCAGAATGAAGCCCAGTGTCATAACGATGTACGGGGCTTTAATCAGCTTAAGCGGTTTAACGCTCAATCTCACCAGGGCGCCGGAGGCACCTATCTGGTCCATGAAGTATGTGAAACCGGCAATTGCCATGATGTTCATACCTAAACCTGCGGTTCTTGTCTGAAGCAGATTGGTAAAGATCTGAATAACATCAAGGCCGGCAAGATGAGTCGCCTTTTTGCCGGTAATCAGAGGGTCGGGGCTGATGCAGGCGACTACACCTAAAGTGATGAGGCCTACAAATAACAAGGCGCCTGGAGCATAGTACTTTTTGAAAATCAAGTACGCCGCTGCCGCAATCGAAGCAATAACGATGCAGATACTTAACATATAAATTTCCTTGGGCGGTTGAGATAAATAAATTTAGTTTTAGTCATCGAATCAAAGAATTGACTTTGCGGGAGGAAAATCGGAGCTATTTGCTAAGCCGCTAATGGGGTCAGCTCCTCTCCTTCGATCGAAGGTTGAAGACCTAATTGCATCGTTTGCCTAAAACCTGTCAGTTGGAGGCAAAGAAGAGGTTTTAGAAACAAAACCTAGTCAGAACGATTGGCGCATAAGACTTCTCACGGAGTCATTATCAGGGCTATCCCGCAAAATTGTTATCAGAAATTACCTCAATATTTGTTAATGCAGAAACGTGAATTTGGGAGGTTTTGTCCGTGAAAACCTTGACAAGATTTGAAACAAATCGCATTCAATCATGTTAGATCCCGCTTATGGTTTCCAAGGTTGTTCAAAAGAAATGGATCGATCGGAAAGTTTGTGATTTGAGCTCGGCAGGAGCAGGAATTTGCTTTTTGTAAAGTAACCAAATTCCTTTGTTTCCTTGCTAAGACAAATGAAAATTCTTCAAAAATAATAAAAATTCTTTTACGAAAGAAAAAAATCTCATAAACATAAAAATTTCTTTTATAGAAGAAATTTCAGACAAGCCTACCCACGTCCAAGAAATGGCCGTCCGAAAAGGACGGCCGAGAATAATCGACTGCAGGATTAAGGAATGAAACGATCGGTGATCTGTTTCAGAGAGAATTCCTCTTTCACAATGTGCTTGATACCGCGTTTAGCCAGAGTGGAGGCGCCCCTTTCATCGCAAATGATTGTTGTGCCTTTTCCTAAAAGCTGACCGTCCAGCATGATGACGTTGCCTTCAACAATAGTGGCAAAGGCCTTTTCATTTTGAATGTCCAGAATGGAGATGTCTGCATCGGCTCCGACGGAGAGATGTCCTTTGTTCTTTAGGCCTAAAGCTCTAGCTCCGTTAAGGCTGGCTTTAACCGCATATTCATTGAGATTCAGAGCTCCGAACTTCACAAGGAGGAGTCCATTTTCAACGATGACGTTGCGCGGGTAGCAGCCGCCGTCGGTTGAGAAGGAATCCACAACGAAAGAACCGTCAGAGCGTTTTGCGGTTGCAATAAGGAAGCGGCTAACAGCAGGATTAACTTTGAAGCTGCCAGTCGTTTTTGTTTCTTTACTTTCCCAATATTCGACGCCTTCTTTTCCGCTTAGAAGTTTGCCGATCACTCCGTCATCAACTAATACACCTGCTGCGCCGTCAAAAATTGCCTTCTTCATGCCGTCATAAGTCGGCTCATAGCCCAGCTTCTTGAGGCATGTAACGGTAACTTTGCTGATAGGAACATCGTTCTGTACGACCAGACGAGTTCCGTTCAATGGAGAAAGATAAGATTCTGAGAAGATATTCGGATGAGTCTTGAGAAGAGAAATCGCTTCAAGGGCTTCATCGGTTTCATTGGAGATTTGGCCGCGGCAGTAACTATTGATGTGAGCAATATGCAGGAAGTTATCCTCTGCCGCAGCAACAGCTTCTCTGAAGCCTTCGATATTCGAGCCGTGGGCAGTGCTACCGACGTGCCAAGCAATCCAGGATTTTTTCTGGTTCGCTAACTCGATAAAGCTTTCACTGATATCAACATCCATCGGGAAATGGCCGCCTAGAAGTTTGATGCCGATGCCGCCGTTTTCCAGCGTTCTATCCAGGAAGTCGGATTGTTCCTGCTGAGATGGGCGGGAAGAGGTTAGTGTCTGTCCGTCTCTGGCAGCGTCAAGGATTGCAATGTTGACACCGGCGCCGCTTCCAGGAATGGATGTCAGAATGTCTTCTAAAGGTCCGGCCATATCCAGAGTAGTGCAAACGCCGGCCAGAGCAATCATGCGCTGGGCGTGTTTATGGCCTAACACCGTGCGCATATGCGTATGCATATCAATGATGCCGGGAATCAAGACTTTTCCTGAAGCCTCGATGAGCTTCTTTGCAGGAAGAGAGATCTCGTCTTCAATTGCGGCGATTTTGCCTTCTGCGACGGCCACGTCCTTTATTGCATTAAGTTTGTTAAGAGGATCGACGACAAGCGCGCCTCGAATAATCAAGTCAAACATTTTGATTTTTCTCCTGGGATTTGATTTTGGTGTTGCGTGCCTGAGATTGTATGAGCAACAAGGCTTTTTGGATATTGAGACTAACCTGCAAGATTCGGAAAAATCTTTTCTTGAATTTTCTCAATTTTTGTTACCCATTTAGATCATTTGGATGTCAGCAATAGAAAGGCTTTTCATACAATTCGTACTTATACGGAAGAAACATAAATAAGGGCCCGCTTTGAACTATTACTTCATGTCGAAATTTGCAGCGTTGACGTCATCTTTGATGCTCGCCACGACAGCGTTTGCTCAGCAAGATTCTCAAAAATCCTTGGATTATTCTTTAGATACCGGCAATGTAGAAATTACTCCGGCCAGAGAAACCTCAACTATTCAAAAAGATGAAATTGAAGATGATGAGCCGTTTCTTCCGATTTTTGGTAAAGAAGCCCGAGAAAAGGGCTACGAACTGCCCAAAAGCTATGGCATCAATGTTAACTACATGAATATTCATCAGAATATTGACGTTAAATCAATTAGTTTTGACAGCTTAATGTTCAGCCAAAAAATTTTTGGGAAATTAATCCAGCTTCCTATCCCGTCTGATGCTTTTAAGATAGACGTCAGAGAAGTCATACCGAGACTCTGCGATTGGATGCTTGGGTTTTTCCATTTATGAATATTTATGGTGTTGTAGGGCATACCAAAGGTCGTTCTATTTCAAAGATTGATGTTGGCTCAAACATCCCAGCAGTAGATAAAATTATTAAGAAAATCGGAGATATGGACGGAATCGACTTCGTTCTTAACTTTAAAGGGACGACGTATGGTTTAGGAACAACTTTCGCAGGCGGAGTTGGGAATTGGTTTGGTCTCTTGGATTTGAATTATACGAGAACAAAGCTCAATATCATTGACGGAAATATCAAAGCATTTACGCTAGCCCCGCGAGTAGGCTATCGTTTTACAGTTCCAGCTATGGACATGATAAAGTTGCCCCAGAGCAAGTTCAGTCTGTGGGTTGGCACGATGTACCAAAATGTTGATCAGAATTTTCATGGAAAATTGTCGAAACTCAATTTTTCTCCCAAACTGCAGACAATTATGAATTTTGTTAACAAAGGAGACGGGAATTTTAACGTCAAGCAGAAGATGGAGTCTCCTTGGAATATGTTGGCCGGTTTCCGTTGGGAGATCACACCTTCCTTCAATATAGTGACAGAAGCGGGCTTTATCAAGCGCAACAGTTTCTTTGCCGCACTTGAATACCGTTTCTAAAACAAGAAAAGGTTGAAAAAGATATGAAGTTAGCTGAAGCTTTACGCGAGCGTAAACAATTACAGATAAAGATGGGCATGCTACGTCAAAAGTTAATTGACAACGCGACTTATCAAGAAGGTTCAAAGCCAGTCGAAGATCCCGCTGAGTTGATTAAAGCGCTTGAATCTACAAGAGGCGAGCTTGCAGCCCTGATCAAAAGGATCAATGCAACTAACGCATCCGTCAAGGTTGGAGACTTCTTTCTTGGAGATTTAGTAATTGATCGGGATACAAGAATCACAGAAGTTACAGCTTTGAATAATTTGATTGCCGCGGCCTCTCAAGTTTCGAATCGATACTCTCGTTCTGAAATTCTTGTTCTTCCTTCGATCGACGTAAAGGAAACTCAGAAAAAAGTTGATCAGTTAGCAAAAGATATCCGCGAATTGGATAATCTGATTCAAGCTACTAACTGGAATACTGACTTAATCTAAAAGTTGATTGGTAGAGCAGTCAAAGGCGAAAGCAAGAAAACTTACTCGCGCACGGCCCGAAGGCCCGGGCCAAAATTTACTTTTATGGCCTGCGAAGTAACTAAGTTCACATGAGAACGACGGCTGTACTTTTCAGTTTCTCGAGGACACTTGACTACCGTGCTTTGATTTGATTGCTCGAGGGCGGGTTCGGGGATCATATTTTAGAAGTACAACCAACTGGATAATCGTTATCCTTTAAGCAACTGTTTGTTTTGACGATAAAGCTCGTTCAGCGTTTTTGTGGCTTCTTTTATACCTGACGGTTTTACAGACAATTGCTTTGCCAATAGACTGAAACCACTTAAGGTTTCAACAACTTCTTCAATGACGGCGAAAGGTTCTTCTTCTCCGGCCAATTTTGCTAATTTTAAGATGGCCTTTTTTGACGGCATTTTGCTAAAGCCCATAAAAGAAGTGAAATGTTCGTAATAAGGGCTTGGAGAAAAAGTAATATCGAAAGCGGGCGACAATGACCAATTCCCAAAATCGTCTTGAAGAAAATTCCAGTTTTTAGCATGATCGTCCTGATTTCCGGAGAATAGGTAGAAAATCATCCTTCTAAAAATTTCTCTGGTTGAAGGAATTGACTTCGTCAAACTGGACGCCAGGCGGATTAGCTGCTCATAATCTAATGAAGGAAGTCGCCAATCCAAGCCAAGAATGCCAGCTGGGCTGGCAGAAAAGATTCTCCTTTGATTTTCACGGTCAAATCTCTGAATGGCGAAAAGGCGCGAATCCGATAACTCGAATAAATGAGTGTTGGGAAGGGTGATGCCGGACTGTTTAGCCAACTGCGCGTAAATATATTCGAAAACTCCTTCTTCAGATGCCAGCACAGTCGAATGAGTTTCGAACTTAACAATCCAGGCCTCAAAACTCGGCTGCCAGCTTGTGTGGCATAGACGAAGATCCTTCGAAAAATATAAATTTCCTTTCGGTCTTGAGCCGCCGCAAGGGCAAGAGATTCTGCTGAGTGTTTCTAAAACTTTGCAGGTTTCTTCTTCGTAAACGGTCAGAGCATTTTGATTGAGTTCTTCAATCTCCTCGATTCCTAGACATCTTCCTGAGATTTCTCCCAATTCCTTAGGAGAAAAGCTCAATGAGCCCTTGGCATCGTCGCTTAAATTTCTCAATCGGTCGATGTACGATATTTCATTAATCGAAAAGCCTTTTTTTCTGAATCCTATGTTCATCAGCTTTTGGCCCCAGTCGTCAGGCAAACTGTCAGCTAAAAAGTGTGGAAATTTACCGTACTTTTCTTGCTGGAGTCCCTGAGAAAATTCCAAAAGAGCTGGGGAAGGGTTTGGAAAGGATACTAAGTATTGTTGATCGTATTCAAAGAAGTATTCATTTCTGCATGAGAGGCCGAGCCGACCTAAAAGGACTTTTTCTGCATCGGCACCGAAATGACGGTAGATATCTACGTAATTAGCCGTCATTTTCCAGAACCTCGTTCATTGTCTTGGGCATATTTTTCCGTGTTCTCTTGGAGTTTACGAATGTGATGAAAGCGTATTCATCGCTTAGAGTGCACCAAAGAACGCAAAATTGTCGGAAAGATATTTCTCCAGTCTCTTCGAATCTTCGTATCGTTGGTGCTGGAACCCCGCTTTGCTCAGCTAATGATCTTCTTGATTTTTTCAGAGTCTTTCTTCTTTCTAAAAGAAACTCTCTAATGCATCTTGAAGGTCCCAAGGTGTATACAAAGCAAAAAAATCAGAGTCCATAATAAATTGATATTGCGTTATCAAAAATATTAAAATTTCTAATAGATTTGTTATAGTAATATCAAAATAATAAATAGAAATAATTAGCCTAGATTAGCAGGTCGGACGCATCAGAAATTAAATAGAAGACCACGATAAGGGTTTCCTTTTGAAGGGAGACCTTAGCCCAGGGAGCCGCTAGTACCTTGTAACAATAATATTTTCGCTTAAAGCTCCGGATATAAATGTCGGA
>ERZ860059.1100-NODE-1100-length-11706-cov-3.955969_pt1 | contig 11706 bp, 8 predicted proteins | sample MGYA00510113_ERZ860059 | MGnify/ENA primary metagenome ERZ860059 (study PRJEB30046, sample SAMN00715190) | human gut metagenome | study: EMG produced TPA metagenomics assembly of the A metagenome-wide association study of gut microbiota in type 2...
TTTCAAAGAACTCTTTTAGATTTTAATGGGACAGTAATGACGATATTTATAATATGAATATACTATAAATAGAATTATTATAAAAAATAAAAGACATATCCTATATATATTTTTTTCCATCTGTAATTTCGAAAGCTTTAAAGAATCATTCTCATTTACTAACTTCTCATTTTGATATATTTCCTGCATTTTAGTTATTGTATTCGTATACGTTTCTTGTTCTATAGAATCCCTATAGACATCGTATATCCTCCTATACCTCAAAGCCTGTTTACAATTTCCCACCATCTCAGCAACATCAGCAAGTCCTTCATAACTGGCAGCTTTAGTATATAGATTATCACTACTTATGCTTTTACCATAATATATTCCTGCAGAATCAAATTGACACATATGCACAAAAATCTGTGCTTTTAATATATAACAATAGCACAATTCGTCTTTTTCAGGCTGAATATTCCCTGATTTATTAGCGTATTTCAAAGCTAAATCATATTTCTCCAATCTATCATAAGTAGTTCCAACGCAATTATATATATAGGCTAAAGAAATGCTGTCATCTAAATGTATCCAAGATGCTGCTTTTTCATAATAACATAAAGCACTGTCTTTCTTCTCAATTTCTAAAAAGGTAGTACCTATCGCCTGTAAGGCATATGCAATATTCATACTGTCTCCCAGTAAAGTAGAATAATAATATGCCTTTTTATGCATTAACAATTCATCCTCAAAAAGTTCCTGTTCTGAATATAAATTACCTAGATAGTAATGAGATAAAAATAATAACTTATAATTCTCATCAGAGTCAACTAATAAATCTATAACATTTAAGTAATACTCTATTGCTTTCAAGACATTTTTCATTTCTTCATTAGCCCTACCCGCGTAAAAATATGATTGCGCTAATAATTTTCGATCCATATTATCTTTAAAATAGTTTAATGATGTTTTTATAAGTGAATCCGATAATAAAGGACGATAAGTTTTTTCTATAGATTGTGTCAACAACAAACAATATAAAGCATAATCTCTTTGAGACATTTTTTGAGGAGTAGTTATACTTTCCAATATAGAGTATGAACTATCTGGATTTTCCTCTAATAGCTTCATAGCAAACAATAAGTTATCATCATATTTAACTGTTTTATCACATGACATAAAAACACACATGACAATAGTTATCAATATAAAACCTAATAAAATCTTCATTGTGAATAATCAAGTATTTTTTCCTTCCAAAGATACAATTTTATAAACAAGCTATCATAATAATAAACCATTAATTACAATAACATTGAGATTTAGATAAAAAACAAAAAAGAAATCCCTGGAACCGCTGTAGACACTCAGCATTCCAGGGACTCTAACACACAAAAGTTATTATTGAAATTGAAAACAGTTTCTAATTAAAAGCGTAAACCTAAAGTCATCATCACTTTACTACGGCTATTCGTCACATCAGTCTTTTTTAAAGCTCCATCATCAAATGGATAGAAATCTTCCTTATAAGTACTATACATATAAGCTAAGTCTGCGTAAAAAGTCGATCCTCTATAACCGATACCTAATGTATAATTATTATTTGCTTTTGCATTCGCAAAATCCGTATCCGTATTAATTGAATTGTAGCTCAAATCTTTAAAAGCTGTTTTTTTGAATGCTGCTGACATATAATTATAGCCTAAACGAAAAGCAAATTGAGGAATAACTTTCCACTCAGCACCGATACGGAAAGTATTCACACCTTTCAACATTTCTTTTGCTGTAGGATTCTGCCATCCCATTGCTTCTCCATCCGAATAGCTAAAATGCATAGCGGAATAATCCTGATATTCATATTCTGCTCCAATAGCGAAAGATGATCCATAAGTATACCCAAGACTTAGATTATATTTCCATGGTGTACGGAAACGGAAGTCATATCCATAATCAACACCATTCGTAAAATCATAAGAATCTACAACAGCCTCACTTAATTTTTTAGAGTCAAAATCAGGGGTATATGTCACTGCTCTAACATTCGTTTTAATTTTCAAATTATAAAATGTAGGAGTATGAACAGCAACACCAATACGGAATGGAGAGTCTTCAAATGGACGCACGATAGCTCCAAACTTAAAATCCACACCTGAACCATCTATTTTATTCTCAGTAGTCATTTCATAACTTGGAGTACCATAATTCACATTTTCTACGATATATTCCCCATACTCTTCTCCATAAGTAGAAGTCTTTGAATAATTAACATCGTATGCACCAATAGTCAATCCTAAATAAACACGATCACTTATATTAAAAGCAACATTAAAATCATACTGATTGATTCCTCCTTTTTCATGTCCATCATACCATGAATATGGCTGAGGCAAATAACCTATATAACCATCCTTATTTTCATTTAGATTATATAAATACCCATTCCAACCAGTAGCAGCAAGCCAACCAGTCTGACTATCAGTAAACAGATTAATCTTATCATCAGCCAACTTACTGATAAAATCACCATTCTCTTTAATCATAGTGTTTGCTTGATTCGTCATTTGATTAGTCTGAGAAAGAATTGTTCCTCCGGGCCCCAGATTAATCAAACCCTCCATTGTCATATACTTATCAAATGACTTGGAACGAGTATAACTGAATCCAAAATTCACATAACGCAGAGCGGTCTGATTTCCAATTTTAGAAGAAAACACAAATCCAATATTATCAAATGATCCACGAGTCTTATCAACATTAAACTTTGATCCTTCATATTTACTTTCCGAACCGAATGAAGAAAAGCCGAAAGTTCCCATTATATCATTACTACGATATATACCAATACCAGCCGGATTTGTCCCCATAGTAGAAATATCTCCTCCTAATGCGCCCATTGCTCCTCCCATTCCTACAAAACGGGCAGTTCCATTCAAATCCTTCTGCGTAAACTTAGCACCATCGTATATTGTCTGGGCGCTTGCACTTGCCACCATAATAAGAGCAAGTGCAGCTATATTTATTTTCTTTTTCATACGTTTCCTTAAATATTATTTATGCTATAGTTTTATCTTCTACTACCACCTCTAGCTGAACCTCCGCCACCGGAAGAACTTCCACGACTACTGCTACTGCTTCCGCCGCCATATGAAGAACCACTAGAACGAGAAGAACTGCTGCTAGGAGAATAAGAACTGGAACTACTAGAACGACTACTGCTACTAGGAGTATATGTTCGAGAACTACTACTAGAGCGGTTACTGCTGCTAGGAGTATATGTTCGAGAGCTACTAGAGCGACTAGGTGTATAACTACTACTTCCTCTTGAATAAGTTCCGCTACTTCTAGAAGAAGATCCCCTATTATAAGTACCTTCACTTCTTGAAGAAGAGGTACGAGTGCTACTACTACGATTGATTCCTGAAGATGTACTAGTACGAGTACTACTCGGGCGAGTATAAGTATCTCTACGAGAAGAGCTAGTTCTTGTACTTACCCCTGTCCGTGTACTATTCTCTCTGGTTCCTACTACACGTCCCGAAGTTGTTCTATTCGAAGATGTACGAACAGATGAAGAACGAGAAGATTGATATCGGTTAGAAGTATATCTAGTACCACTAGTTGTACGGTTAACACTCCTGTTAGGAGAACGACGGTTGGTGTATAGCATGTCTCTATGACCGCCTCCACCGCCCCAGCCCCAGCTAGGACCACCACCCCAGTGGTGATGATGTCCCCAATAGCCACCGCCGCCATAGAAGCCACCCCAGTAGCCACCATACCAGCCGCCCCATGAACCCGGGTAATATCCCCAGCCATAGTAAGGACGATTCCATCCCCAGCCATAGTTCCATCCCCAACCGTAGGAGTTGTAACGCCAATCCCACCAAAGCGGATTACTAAATGTCGGGAAAGCATAAGCGTACATGCCATCGGTATATACATTCCAGTTCCATGAATTAGGTCCGTAAACTACGTCCCAATAGAGTGGGCTGCTAATGCTGATAGCAAAACGTGGATTACGGAAACGGATAATACGTTCGGCATATTCATAGTCCTCTTGCGAACCATCAAATTCACCGGTTACCCATTCTCCTTCCAAGTCTGGCTGAGCTTTCTCTTTTATATATAAGGTATCGTTTTCCATTACGAATTCATTCTCACGAGCGTCATAACGGCGGTTATATTCATCCACATCCCGTGTTCTCCCCTTCCGGTCCTGAACAACCACTGTAGTACCCGGTGAAGTATAGATGTTAGTCGTCACCTGTTTCTTCGGTTCCTTCTTAACCGGAGTTTCTTTCTTCTCCTGTTTGTCTTTGGAAGGTACGAAGTAAAGGTCGTCATCAACGCTTTGTGCAAAGATACCTATCGGAAGGCACAAGGCAAATAGCAAGAAATAAACAATCTTTTTCATATCATCTCGGTTTATGTAATTACTTAAACTTATTCACGTTACAAAGATAAGGAAGAGATTTTTCGTCCGGGGGAGATTTTCCCCAAAGGATAATAGGGAAATCCCTATTTCTAACTATCTTTGTAGAAGATACAACGCTCACCGGCATAAAGTTCAGGCAAACTTGACTTTCTATACCCGGATTGCTGTATCTTTGCACATTATTCACCAGCATTAAAAACAACTATGAAGTATTTTGAGTTCACATTCCGCACCCAGCCTTGTACCGAAACCGTCAATGACGTACTGGCTGCCATACTGGGTGAAGTCGGATTTGAAAGTTTTGTTGAGTGTGAAGGCGGACTGACCGCATATATCCAACAGACATTGTGTGATGAAAACGCCATCAAGATTGCCATCACCGAGTTCCCCCTACCCGATACGGATATTACTTATACATATACCGAAGCGGAAGACAAGGACTGGAACGAAGAATGGGAAAAGAATTTCTTCCAACCCATCATTATCGGAAACCGATGTGTGATCCACAGCACTTTCCACCAAGATGTCCCCAAAGCGGAATATGACATCGTCATCAATCCTCAAATGGCCTTCGGAACAGGACACCACGAGACTACCAGCCTCATCATTGAAGAATTGTTGGATAGCGAACTGAAAGATAAATCCCTGCTCGATATGGGCTGCGGAACTTCGATTCTCGCCATCCTCGCACGTATGCGGGGCGCACGTCCCTGTACGGCCATCGACATTGATGAATGGTGCGTACGAAACTCCATCGAAAACATCGAATTGAACCACGTAGACGATATTGCCGTATCAGAAGGAGATGCCTCGTCGCTTGCAGGAAAAGGACCTTTCGACGTTATCATCGCCAACATCAACCGAAATATATTACTAAATGATATGAAGCAATATGTTGCCTGTATGCATACGAATTCCGAACTCTATATGAGTGGATTTTATGTAGACGACATTGCCGCCATCCGCGAAGAAGCGGAGAAGAACGGACTGGCTTTCATCCATTATAAAGAGAAGAATCGTTGGGCAGAAGTGAAATTTATTTATAAAGGATAAGAGCCAACAAATATCTTTAAAAGAGAAAGCTCCCTTATCATTAAGAGATATAAGGAAGCAAGCAAAAATCGCAGTCGATATGCGCTATAAACAAGCGTAAGGCTCCAGATTAATGCAGAAAAAAAATAGTGACGGTATACGCTTGGGATAGTGACGCTATCCATAGCATATACCGTCACTATTTGCATCGGATAGCGTCACTATCTTATAAAGAGAAACAAAGCTGTTACGCGAACTCTTTTTTGACCTGTTGGCACCATGCTTTGATTTTCTTTTCCGCCTGTTCGGACTGATTATCCAAATCGACAACCAACCCGCACCACTGCTCGCCACGTAAAGCCTTGGAACGTTCGAAAGTGTAACCCTCGGAAGAAGTAAAACCGACCAAGGTAGCCTCATCCCCTTCAAAGACTTCTGCCAGCAGACCGATTCCATCTGCAAAATTTTCCGGATAGCGTATCTGATCTCCCAAACCGAAGATAGCAACCTTCTTACCTTTCAATTTCATTGTTCGGAGTTCCGGCAACAGTTCGTCCCAATAAGTAGGAAGTTCCCCGTCAAACCAGGTGGAAGCACCCACAATGAAGCAGTCATAAGCAGCAAAATCATTCTGCCAGGCCTGCTCGATAGGCACTACTTCTATCTTGTCTTCACCAAACTCTTTCTGTATTTTCTCTGCCACCCAACTCGTTCTTTCGGCTTTGGTAGCATAAAACAAACCTATCTTTTTCATAATTCCTATCTTTTAATATTCCAATAATTTCCGTGCAGCTTCGTATATCTTAGCTTCGTCCGGCAAAATTTCTTTTTCCAGTATCGGATTGAAACCGACGGGAGTAAACGTAGAACCGACACGCTGCACCGGTCCGTCGAGATAACGGAACATTTCCTCACCAATCATTGCTGCAAGCTCCGCACCGAAACCGGAGAATACTTTATCTTCATGTACAACCAATGCTTTGCTGGTCTTCTTAACCGATTCAAATATTGCCTCTTTATCCAGCGGAATCAGAGAACGAATATCGATCACTTCTACTTTCCAACCACCCTCTTTCTCCAATCGTTCGGCAGCATGCAGACAGAAATGGGTCGTATTTCCGTATGTGATAATACTCAAATCCGTACCCTCACGGCGGATACGTGCTTTTCCGAAAGGTACTTCAAAGTCTTCCGGCACCACAGTGGCGGCTTCTACCGAATTATACAATGCTTTCGGTTCAAGAAACAAAGTAAATCCCTTAGAGCGCATACTAGTACGTAACAATCCGGCTGCATCATCGGCAAAAGAAGGGCAGACAATTCGTGCTCCCGGCAATGTAGTCAAAGCTCCTTCTATATTTTGAGAGTGATACAGCCCTCCACCGATATAACCTCCGGAAGCCAACCGCAGCGTTATATTCGGGGCAAACTTACCATTGCTGCGCCAATACTCATGCGTACATTCTACATATTGTTCTACGGCAGGCCAGAAGTAATCAGCAAACTCCGCTCCCTCTATCACGACATGGATTTTAGGATCAAAGCGGCTCATTCCATTGGCAGTGCCTACAATATAATCTTCGGCAATCGGCGCACTGAACACACGGGCTTCGCCGAATTCCTGCTGCATCCCTTTGGTGACATTAAACACACCGCCTTTCTCTCTGTTTGCTACGTCCTGTCCCCAGATAAACGTATCGGGATTGTAGCGGAACTCGGCTTTCAATGTTTCGTTAATGGCATTTACCAGGAAGGTCTTTTCCCCCTCTGCTTCATGAGTACCTGCTTTGTACTTTTGCGGTTGATAAGGTTCGGGCATCACAAAATCGTAGATACTCTTAGGATCAGGATCGGGAGCAGCCAACGCTTTTCGGTTGGCAGCCGACAGTTCTTTCTTTGCGTTAGCTTCGATCTGTTGCAACTCTTCCTCCGTCAAGCGTTTATAACGCAACAGCATCCGGCGGAATTTCATCAGCGGATCGGCATCTTTTACGTATTCCAGTTCGTTCTCATCCCGGTACAGGGTATGTTTATCCGAGTTGGAATGGGAACCGATACGAACACAGTTGGCCTGCACAATCACCGGGTTACGGGTTTCCCTTGCATATTCGTGAGCTTCGGTCATGGCATTCATCGAGTCGAACACATCTTTTCCATTGCAATAGATGATCTTCAGGTTCTTGAAACCGGAGAAGTTTTCCGCAACTTTGCGGTTGGCTGTCTGTTCCGATTTAGGGACAGAGATACCATATCCGTTGTCCTGTATCACAAAAATGACAGGAAGACGTTCAAGGCTGGCGCCATTGATAGCCTCATATACAAATCCTTCGGAAGTGGCAGATTCTCCGTGAGAAGTGATGGCGACTCCTTTATGTCCATAATATACCATTGCCCGTGCCACACCTGCCGCATGAAGGTCGTGTGTACCCGTTGCAGAAGAAATGTTTTCGATGTGCCATTCCGGTTTGGCGAAATGGTTCGACATGTGACGTCCTCCGCTACCCGGGTCTGTCGCTTTCGAGATACCATTCAGAATGATTTCTTCCGGAGTCATTCCGGCAGAAAGTACAGTCAGCATATCGCGGTAGTAAGGAAACAGAAAGTCTTCGCCCAAAGTGAATACCTGACCGATGGCAAGCTGAATACCATCATGCCCCGCGTAAGGAGCATGATAAGACCAACCCAAAGATTGCAGCAGGTATGACGGTGCTTTTTCATCCAAAGCACGCCCCAATGTCATCAGATGATACCACTTTTTCAGGGTTTCTACATCTGTAGTCTTTATATCATATTTCTTTTTCATAGTGAATGAAGTTCTTAATGAGTGAAACAATCAGTTATCAGCCTTGCCAGTTTTCGAGGTAGTCGGCTATAAAGTGGAGGAAGTTACCTCCCAACATTCCGTCTACTACCCGATGGTCGTAAGACAAAGACAGATACATTTTATGGCGGATGGCAATCGTATCACCTTCCGGTGTTTCTATCACAGCAGGTTTCTTCTCAATATACCCTACTCCCAAAATAGCAACCTGCGGCTGATTAATAATCGGTGTACCGAACAGGCTCTTGAACGTTCCGAAATTGGTAATGGTAAATGTACCGCCATCAATATCTTCCGGCATTAATTTATTATCCCTTGCTTTCAGGGCTAAAGAGTCAATGGCAACTGCCAGACCATTCAGATTCAAACGATCGGCGTCATGCACCACAGGCACAATCAGATTTCCATCATTCAGAGAGACGGCAATACCTACATTGATATGTTTCTTAAAGAGGATATTATATCCGTCTACTGACACATTCACTTGAGGATAGGCTGCCAATGCTTTCGCTACGGCCTCGGTTATCACAGGCATATAAGTCAACTTCACTCCTTCGCGACGGAAGAAAGCATCTTTGTTCTTTTCACGCCAACGCACCAGTTTGGTGACGTCTACTTCTACCACATTGGTTACATGAGGAGATACTTTCTTAGACATAACCATGTGATCGGCAATAATCCGGCGGACACGATCCATCTCTTTCACTTCAACTCCAGGCATGGCAACAGGAGCAGACGATTTGGATGAAGTAGCAGCCGACTGTGCAGCAGGGACAGATGCAGCCGGAGACGTTTTCGGAGTTATCGGTTCGGGAGCAACAGCCACCGATGGTTTGCTTGCAGCCGGAGCAGCAACGGCAGAGGCTGGCTTCTGTTCAGCCATATCTCCTCTTTTCTTCTTTTCAATATAGTCTTTTATATCTTTCTTACTCAATCGCCCTTCATAACCCGTACCTTGTATAGCATCCAACTCTTCTTTCGGAATCTTAGCCTCCCGCGCCAACTGAATCACAACAGGAGAATACCAACGTTCTTCCTCAACAGCAACGGGTTTGGATGTATCAACGGGGTTTGATGCAGTATTCACTGATTGGTTCTTAGCAGTGTCCGTTGATGATTGTGATGTTCCGGAAACATCAGCGGCAACCTGACTGGCATCAGCTCCTTCGTTTGTGGCACCTTCGCTTGCCGGCTCCGTACCGGATGATTCTTCGCCATCCAAATCAATAATGGCGACAACTGTTCCTACAGCTACCGTGTCACCTTCCTTATATAAAATCTCCACCACTTTTCCCGCTACAGGAGAAGGGATTTCTGCACTTACTTTAGCCGTATTCACTTCAAAAAGCACATCGTCTTCCTGAATCATGTCACCCACCTTTACAGACCAAGAGACAATAGTCCCTTCGGTTATACTCTCGCCCAACTTAGGCATTTTTATTTCGAATTTTGACATAGACAGTAAATTTATTATTCAACCTTAGATATATTACAACAATGGGCTGAAATAGAAAGTTTTAAGTTAAGTAAATTTTAACCGGATGCCAATCGGCACAGCCAAGCATCAACGGCTATATATCCACTCTTTCTGAATATATTTCTCTTCCCGGAGCTGATTGACAGCTTCTATCTCCTCCCTGGTGAAAGCACTGACGGATTGCGACTTACTGAAATACTGAAAAGCCTTTTCTTTAAAATCAGTGACAGTCCCCGCCGACAAATGCCTGCGAATATTAGTAACCTCACTCCGAACGGAAGGAACAGCGTATACAGACGATAACGTTTCATCATCGACCATCGGTTCCGGATTCAATGCTTGATGCAACGCTGTAAGGTCCGTATCATACAATAGCGTGCAATGATACAATACCCGATCCTTGTACAGGCATTGCGCACTTCCTGATATTTTCAATCCATTCAGATAAATCCCCAATCGTTCGCCTCCTGTTGCCATCAGTCCCATAGAGTTCAGGAAATCCAACGTCCGCTGCAAATACGTGACAAACTCTGGCAAGCGGGGAGTCGTTTCTATAAAAGTCAGATTAACATTGCCCAAATCATGGTACACTGCTCCCCCACCGGAAAAACGACGGGCAATATGTACCTGCTCCCGTTCCGCCCATTCCTGATCGACTTCCGACCGTAACCGCTGATGCTTCCCTATTACCACAGAAGGAGTGTCCTGCCAAAGCATGAAAATGTCTTCATTTCCCTGCTTCAACAGATATTCTTCTGCAGCCAAGTGAAAGTAAATTTCAGTAAACGGACTATAGATACATCGAATCATAGGTCAGACAGAATAAGAGTTAAAACATAATCTCGTGATAAATCTCTCCGACCGTAGGATGCGGGAATACAGTCTTCTGAAATTCTTCCACCGTATAGCCTCTCTGAATAGCAATACCTGCGATCACTATGAGTTCCGACGCCGGATTTCCCAATATGTGGCAACCGATGATCTTCCCTTCTTCATCCTGAATCAACTTACAAAGGCCGTTTCCCTGTTCATTCTCGGCTACGAACCGGCCGGAATAAGCCATCGGTAATTTGGATACACGGTAAGAAAGTCCTGATTTTATCAATTCTTCTTCTGTCTTTCCCACTCCTGCCACTTCGGGATTGGTATAAACAACTCCCGGAACACAATCGTAATTTATCCGGTCTTCCACTCCCAAGATATGATTAATAGCGACTTCCGCTTCACGAATAGCGGTATGTGCCAATAAAGAATAACCTGTAATATCCCCACAAGCATATACGCGGGGATGCGAAGTCAACAGATGTTCATCCACTTTGACCCCGTTCCGATGCAATTCTATATTCAGCTTGTCCAGTCCCACTCTGGATAAATTTGCCTTACGGCCTACACTAAGCAAGATTTTCTCCGCTTCAATAGTGGAAACTTTTCCTTCTTTTTCTATCACGACTCCATGAGCGTTCACTTCCACTACTTTCGTATTCAAATAGAAAGTGACTCCCCGTTTGGCATATTCGGCACGAAGCATACCACTGGTTTCCTTATCCATCGCTCCCAGAATCTCTGGCATCATTTCTACCACATGTACTTTCACGCCCATACTGTTGAAGAAAGAAGCAAACTCCATCCCGATCACTCCGCCACCAATAATGACCAGTGTCTTAGGGAGTTCCTTTATTTCCAATGCCTCCTTGGAAGTCCAATAACTGATTTCTGACAGTCCCGGTATAGGAGGAATCACTGTATCAGAGCCGGTACATACCAGCAAATATTTCACGGAATAGGTTTCTCCGTCACAAGTGATTTGTATTTTCCCATCTTTTTCTCCTTCTATCAGAGCTTCCTTTTCTACAATAGTCACTCCGTAAGAACTCACAGTCATCTTCACACCGCCCGTCAACATTTTTACTGTTTTATCTTTACGGCTCATAATCTTGGATAAATCGAACGAAGGAGATTCGG
>ERZ860059.1102-NODE-1102-length-11607-cov-2.465893_pt1 | contig 11607 bp, 7 predicted proteins | sample MGYA00510113_ERZ860059 | MGnify/ENA primary metagenome ERZ860059 (study PRJEB30046, sample SAMN00715190) | human gut metagenome | study: EMG produced TPA metagenomics assembly of the A metagenome-wide association study of gut microbiota in type 2...
CTGTCAGGGTGTTTGGCTCTGGGATAAAGAAGGCCACAAGTACTTGGACGCTTTAGCAGGCATCGCCGTGAACTCCGTCGGCCATGCTCATCCGAGACTGGTTCGAGCCATTGCCGACCAGGCTTCCAAGCTCATCCACTGCTCAAACTACTTCAACATCGACCTTCAGGAAAAAGTCGCAGAAAAATTGGTCGAACATTCCGGTCTTGAGGCTGTTTTCTTCTGCAACAGCGGTCTCGAAGCCAACGAATGTGCCATCAAGATCGCCCGTAAATTTGGGCATACCAAGGGCATCGAAGTTCCTAACATTATTGTCTTAAAACACGCCTTCCACGGACGCTCCATTGCCACCCTTTCCGCTACAGGCAATCCCTCTGTCAGAGAAGATTTCTCTCCATATACAGAAGGCTTCATTTTTGTCGATGAGTCTGATTTGGACGGAATCCGTAAGATCGTTGAAGAAAATAAAAATGTTGTCGCTATCTTCTTTGAACCGATTCTCGGCGAAGGCGGCGTCGTCCCTATCGATCTTTCCGTCATCAAAGGCATTCGTGAAATCTGTGACGAACACGACCTCTTGATGATGTGCGACGAAGTCCAGTGCGGCATGGGTCGCTCCGGCAAGTGGTTCGCTCATCAATGGGCTGAAATCAAACCCGACGTCATCACGATGGCTAAGGGTTTGGCAGGCGGCGTTCCTGTCGGCGCTGTCATCGTGAGCGAAAAGGCGAATATCTTTAAACCCGGCAATCACGGATCAACTTTCGGCGGCAACCCTCTTGCTATGCGTGCAGCCCTCGAAACGCTCTCCATCATCGAAGACGAGAAACTTGTCGAAAACGCCCTTGAAGTCGGTAAGAAACTCAAGAAAGCACTTTCTAAATCTCTTAACGGTTTCCCAGGCGTGCGCGGTATTCGCGGCAAAGGCCTGATGCTCGGTATCGTTCTTGACCGTGATGCCCACGACATTCTCGAACTCGGTCTGAAAGCCGGTTTAACCTTCAGTGTCACTGCCGGAAACGTTATTCGTCTCGTTCCCGCTTTGACAATCACTGAAGCCGAGGCTGACGAACTCGTCAAGAGAATCACTCCCGTGATCAGATCGTTCCTTGCACAGCCGAAGATCTAAGGTGATTCATGCACAAGAACTTTCTGTGCCTTAAAGATTGCTCGGCGGACGAGTTAAATTACCTTCTCCGCCGGGCCATAAAACTCAAGTCTCGTTTCAAGGCCGGGGAGGTTTACCGTCCCTTTGAAGGAAAAGTGCTGGCGATGCTTTTTGAAAAAGCCAGCACCCGCACCCGCGTTTCCTTTGAGGCAGGCATGGCTCAGCTCGGAGGAACCTCGATTTACCTGAACACGAGCGAAACTCAGCTGAAAAATGAAGAAACCATTGAGGACACTGCTCGAGCCGTATCCCGTATGGTTGACCTTGTCATGATCCGAACAGGCCCTCATAGCCGATTAGAGGCATTTGCGAAAGAGTCGGAGGTGCCGGTCATCAACGGCCTGACCAACGACAGTCATCCCTGCCAGGTCATGGGCGACATCATGAGCTTCATAGAAAAACGGGGTTCAATTAAGGGCGCCGTCGTGACTTGGATCGGAGACGCGAACAACGTACTCTACTCCTGGCTTTACTCAGCCTCCATTCTCGGATTTAAGGTGCATATTTCGGCGCCCCCGGGATACTCGATTAATCCGACACAAGTTCCGGATAACGATGACTGCTATGACTTTTTCCTATCTCCGGAAGAGGCCGCAGAAGGCGCCGACCTTGTGACCACGGACAATTGGAGATCTTGCGGTTACGACGAAAATCAAGCCAAACGGCAATCCAAATCGGCTCGCTGGCAAGTGAATGAAACGGTCATGAAAGCGGCAAAACCAGACGCTTTATTCATGCATTGCCTTCCCGCCTTCCGCGGGCAAGAGGTCTCTTCCGAAGTCATCGACGGACCGCAGTCTGTCGTTTGGGACGAGGCTGAAAACCGCTTGCACTTTCAAAAAGCACTGATGGAATATTTGCTTTTAGGCAGAATTGAAGACGTTTAGCTTCTGTTAAAGCATTTTGAAAGCCTCGAAAGTATTCCGCTCTCGAGGCTTTTTGACGTTCTATCGCATTCAATACTTCCTGAATTTATCGGATGCAACTAAACTAAGAAAAACCAGTTTGTCGGAGGTATCTATGGAAAGATCCCAAAGAGAAAGGCTGACTGAAGAGTTGACGCTTGTGCTCCTTTATTTGACATCTTTCACCGAAAAGCAATGTCCTAATGTCCGTATGGCCTGGAAGACGCATGATTGGACGGCATTAGACGATCTTGCAGAGGACGGTTTCATGGTTCCTCCGCACAACAGAAAAAACTACACTCGTTACTTGACCGACGAAGGTGTTGAGAAAGCCAAAGAGCTACTGGAGCAAATTGGTCCTTCACTTGGTTTCAAAAAAGAAGATTGGGGAGATTGACGTTCTTCTTAGCGCAAACTCAAGATCGTCTACCACTGCGGTGGCGACCGAAATGGCCTCCTCATTTTATGAACAAAAGTCTTGAAGATTAGACTGAATGTCTCGTGAATTGGAGGAGATTGTCTTGGAAAAAACAGAACGCGACAAATTAATCGACGAGCTGACGCTGGCTCTTCTTTATCTGACTTCCTTTACCGAAGAAGGCAAGCCGGATGTCCGCATGTCTTGGAAAAGTCACGATTGGACGGCAATGGACCGATTAGTGGACGATGGTTTTATCGAGAAACCGAAATGCATGCGTAAGCATTCTCGAGTCCTCACGAACGAAGGAATTGAAAAAGCCAAGGAACTCTTGGACCACGTCGGTCCCTCCCTTGGCTTTAATAAAAAAGACTGGACGAATTAGTTCCGCAGAGCCTTCGCCTGCGGAAACTCACCTAGACCATAGCAACTTCCGGCTCGAGCTTGACGCCAAAACAGTTCTTGACGCGAAGTCTCACGTCTTGAGCCATCGCGTAGATATCCTCACCCGTTGCCTGTCCGTAATTCACAAGAACAAGCGGCTGCTTTTCCCAAACACCGACGTCGCCCATGCGATAACCGCGAAGACCTGCATTGTCGATCAGCCAGGCGGCGGAAAGCTTGAAACGACCGCCGGCCAAAGGATAAGAAACTAAAGAAGGATTGGTCCGAAGAAGACTTGTAAAAGTCTCTCTGTCGACGACAGGATTCTTGAAGAAACTTCCGGCGTTTCCGAACTTCACCGGAGACGGCAGTTTTCTGCGGCGCAGTGAAATCACGCAGGAGTAAACGTCTTGGGGAGAGAGCTCGGGGAAGCTGTTGATCTCGATCTCTTCGGCAAGCGCTTTATAGGAAGTGTTGGGAACCCAATTCTTGGGAAGCTTGAACGTCACAGCAGTGATGACCAAACGACGGTTTTCCGGCTTCTTAAACGTTGAGTGGCGGTAGCCGAAGTCGCATTCCTCATTGGTCAGCGTCCGCTCTTCACCGGTGTCCATATCAAAGCATTCAACTGAATCAATGAACTCTGCGGCTTCTAAGCCATAAGCACCGATATTTTGAATCGGAGCCGCACCGACGGTACCGGGAATGTAAGCCAGGTTCTCAAGACCGGGCATTCCGGCATCAAGCATTTTGCGCACAAAGCTGTGCCAAACCTCGCCGGCTCCGGCACGAACGAAATAATGTTCGTCGTCTTCTCTGATCTTCTCAAAACCAGGAATCATCATCCGCAGCAGGAAGCCAGGATAATCCTCTCTAAACAATACATTAGAGCCGCCTCCGATGACCATAAAGTCCTGAGGTTGCTGCCGGAGATGTTCTCTTGCCTGTTTTAAATCCTCAATGGAACGGATCTCGGCAAAGTTCTTCGCTTTTGCGTCAACACCGAAGGTATTGAGCTTTTTAATATGTTCGTCAGTCTTGAGCTCCATAAGAAGGCTCCAAAATTACCCTATTCTTTTGAGACGTTCTTCAATCTTATTCAAAATCGATTCTTCATCCATACCGCATTCTTGGTAAAGATGTAAGTTATCTCCTTGCTGGATGAAACGATCGGGAATTCCGATCTGAAATACATCCGCAGGAATACCTTTTGCGGCTAAAACCTCAAGGCATGCATCACCGGCGCCCCCAATGATGACATTCTCCTCCAGAGTCACTAAAAGATCATTATTTTTTGCAGCTTCTTCGATCGCATCGCCGTCAACCGGCTTTACAAAACGCATGTCGTACACGGTGGCATCGATTTTTTCTGCCACTGCTTTGGCCTCAGCCAGCATACTTCCGAAAGCCAGCATTGCAACTCTGGCGCCCTTCGGTGCATTTCCGGTACGCACCAGACGAGCTTTGCCGAGCGGCAGTTCATGCATTTCTTTATCAACCGGAACGCCGGGTCCTCTGCCTCTCGGATAACGCACGATAGCAGGATGATCGAGCTTGTATCCGGTATAAAGCATCTGACGGCATTCGTTCTCATCCGACGGCGCCATAATCACAAGGTTCGGGATGCAGCGCAGGAAAGACAAATCAAACGATCCGTGGTGCGTTGCACCGTCCGCACCCACTAAACCACCGCGATCCAGCGGGAACAGAACCGAAAGATCCTGAATAGCCACGTCGTGGACGATTTGGTCAAAAGCTCTCTGAGAAAAAGTTGAATAGAAAGTACAGACGGGTTTTAAGCCTTCCGCTGCAAGACCGGCTGCAAAAGTAGCGGCATGCTGTTCGGCAATCGCAACATCAAAGAAACGGTTCGGAAACTCTTTGGCAAAAGCCACCAATCCGGAGCCTTCTTTCATCGCTGGCGTGATCGCAATCACACCCGGATCCTTGCGCGCAATATCCACGAGCCAGTCACTGAATACCTCAGTGTAGGTCTTGGCATGCGGAGAAGGAACGATTCCCTTGCTTGAATCAAACGGAGAAATTCCGTGATACTTAGTCGGATTGTCGACAGCCGGAGCATAACCATGACCCTTTTGCGTCACAACGTGAAGTACCAGCGGCCCGTTGAGCTGTTTCATGTTCTGAAGCACCGGAATCAGCACTTCTAAGTCATGACCGTCAATCGGACCGTGATAGTTCATTCCGAATTCTTCAAACAGCGTGGAGTGAGGTGCCACCATACCCTTGCTGTACTCTTCAGCACGCTTCGTTAGATCGAATAGTTTCGGAAACGGACGCACAATCGCTTTGCCGATGTCTCGGGCCTGAGCGTAAAACTGTCCGCTCATCAGCTGTGTAAAGTGATTCTTTAGAGCCCCGACCGGCGGAGAAATAGAACAGTCATTGTCGTTGAGGATCACCAGCAGGCGGAGATCCTTCATGTCGCCCGCGCAGTTCAAGGCCTCAAACACCATACCCGCGGTCATTGCACCGTCGCCGATGACAGCAATGTGGCTTCTACCCTTCTTTCCCAAGGTCTTTGCCGCGACGGCCATGCCTAAAATCGCGGAAATAGAAGTGGAAGAATGACCCGTTCCGAAACAGTCATACGGACTTTCCGAACGCTTCGGGAAGCCGGACAAGCCTTTGTACTGGCGAAGCGTCGACATGCGGTCCCGACGCCCCGTCAGAATCTTATGCGCATAAGCCTGATGGCCGACGTCCCAAACTAACCGATCTTCCGGCGTATCAAACACGTAGTGAATAGCGATAGCCAGCTCGACGGTTCCCAGAGAAGACGAAAGGTGGCCGCCTGTCTTGGAAACGTTATCGATAATGAAAGTACGAAGTTCGTTTGCAAGCTGTTTTAACTCCGGCATCGACAATTTCTTTAAATCGGCCGGAGAATTAATAGTTTCGAGAATGGTAGTCATCGCTGCTTACTTCTTAGTGAGTCCTTTTGATGATGAAATCAGCGATTTCGATTAAACGTTCTTTGCCGTCCAAATCTTCGCTGAGCCCTTCAACGGCTTTGGCGGCAATTAAATATTGTTCTTCAGCAAGTTCTTTGGCTTTTTCCAGGCCAAGCAGGCTGACGTAAGTCGGTTTATCTCCTAAAGCATCCTTACCGGCTGTTTTACCAAGCTCAGCCGTATCGCCGACGACATCCAAAATGTCATCGACGATTTGGAAAGCCAAACCGATAGCATTTCCATAAACCTCAAGCTGCGAAAGATCGTGCTGTGAAGGAGTCTTTTTTCCGGCAAACGCACCCAGAAGTACTGAGGCCTTAAGGAGCGCCCCCGTTTTCATCGAGTGCATTAGGCGCAGCTCTTCAATCGTCATCTTCTGATTGCCGACGACGCTCAGGTCAATCGCTTGCCCTCCACACATGCCTCGCGTGGAAGATGCGTAGGCCAAAAGCTCGACGAGCTTAATTCTCTGCTCAGCAGGCAGCTTCGTTCTGACTAAGAACAGAAAGGCTTCCGGCTGGAGTGCATCGCCTGCAAGCATGGCCACTGCTTCACCAAAAGCCGTATGAGTAGTGGGCTTACCGTGGCGCAGTATGTCGTTATCCATGCACGGCAGATCATCGTGAATCAAGGAATAAGAATGGACGCATTCAACAGCTAAGGCCGTAAGGTCCAGGTTTTCGGGATCGGCATCATATATTTGTCCGACGGCATAAACAAGCAGCGGACGCACGCGCTTACCGCCTCCGATGACGGAGTAGCGCATAGCCGAATGGAGTTTTTGGGGAATAAGAGCTTCCTGAGGAAGATTATTTTCAGCTGCTTTTTCAACCCTCTGCTGGCAAGCCTTTACCCAATCTTTAAAAGCAACAGTCATAACTTCTTAGAAAGGGATATCGTCGTCATTTCGACGGGAACGGCGGCTTACCGGGGTTTCTTCAGGTTCGTCATCATCCTGCTGATTGCCGAACTTTTGATCCAGTTCACGTACTCTGTCTTCTGCGCGTTTTAACAAGTCATTGCAGTGTTTGCGCAGTTCAGAGCCGCGAGCATAAGCTTCAACAGATTCTTCCAGAGGCAGACCGCCTTGAGACAGGCGCTGCGACAAGGCTTCCAGTTCCTTAAGAGCTTCTTCAAAAGACAGAGAAGAAATTTCAGGGGCCTTTTCTCCCATTTCCGATAATCCTTATATTTGTTTGCGTCATGAGCATTTTCGCTCATTTAGACGTTAGCGAACAACTTTTTGACAATCCTACAGGCATATCTCGATATTTAGACGGTTTTCACTCAAGCTGAGGCACTAAATGTAAGCTTTTGCGTTAGTTTGCTCAAAAATCGTTCAAGCGCTCAAGTGTACTTATTCATAGCGGATGAGCCTTCGAAGATTTGTAATGAAGCCTAAAATCGACTAATCACTAAAAAGAGGTGTTCCGTCGACTACCTCGGCCTAAAGGCCGAGGCTTGTGAAAGCCTCTAGTTGACTAGCCTCAGTCCGCTGTTCGGGGACTACGTTGGTCGGGAATGCACAGGCACCGCGGGATGCAGATCCTAGTCCCGCGCTCTGCGGCCGATGGTTAAAAGCTCTGAGAGGTAGGAGCGGTGCTGTCGGCTTGAAACCCCTTCCAACATTGGCGAAGGATCACAACCGGTCGAAAGACCGAGGAGATAAAACTTGAGAGTATTTGTCCTAAACAAACGCGGAAAACCGCTGATGCCCTGTTCACCGGCAAAAGCGCGCCTTCTGCTTAAAGAGAAGAAAGCTATTGTGGTAAGGCGCACGCCTTTCACCATTCAGCTGACGATTGCGACCGGCGAGGCCAAACAGCCGGTGAGTCTGGGTGTTGGATACAAACATGTCGGCCTTTCCGCATCAACGGAAAAGGCTGAACTTTATGCATCAGAAGTCGAACTCCGTCAGGACGTCTCTGATCTGCTCTCTGCTCGTCGTGCGTTACGACAGTGCCGCCGTAACCGCAAAACGCGCTACCGTGCTCCGAGGTTCGACAACCGCATCCGCACCAAGCGCAAAGGCTGGCTTGCTCCGTCGGTTGAAAACCGAATCAACGCGCACTTGTCGCGCATAGAAGCGGTTCTTCGACTGCTGCCGGTCACAAAGATCACCGTGGAAACGGCGTCTTTCGACATGCAGCTGCTGAAGAATTCAGACATTGCAGGGAAAGAGTACCAAGAGAGCGAACAGCTCGGCTTCTGGAACGTCCGCGAGTATGTTCTTTTCAGAGACGGGCACGTTTGTCAGCATTGTCACGGCAGATCGAAAGACCCGGTGCTCAATGTTCATCACTTGGAGAGCAGACGTACGGGCGGTGATTCGCCCGGCAACCTGATTACGCTTTGTGAGACGTGCCATAAGGAACTTCATCGCGGTGAAATCACGCTGAAAGCAAAGCGCGGACAATCATTCCGTGCGGAGACCTTCATGGGAATTATGCGCTGGGAGGTTTTGGACCGCCTGAAGGCGTCGCATCCGAAGCTAGAGGTGCAAAACACCTACGGCTACCGAACCAAGCATGCACGGATCGTGAATGGTATTGCCAAATCGCATTGTGCAGATGCTTTCTGCATCGCCGGCAACCTCGGCGCCGAAAGGCTCGGCGAATTCTTCTTCCAGAAGCAGACGCGCCGGAACAACCGGCAGATTCATAAGCTTTCCATCCTCAAAGGCGGCATTCGAAAGCGCAATCAGGCTCCCTTTGAGGTCAAAGGCTTCCGTCTTTTTGACAAAGTTGCCTGCCAGGGAGAAGAAGGCTTCATTTTCGGCCGTCGATCATCGGGGTTCTTTGATGTTCGAAAACTTGACGGAACCCGCATTTCGGCAGGCATCAGCTACAAGAAGCTGCATCTGCTGGAAAAGAGACAAACCTATTTAATGGAAATTCGAAAGGAGGAGGCGTTTCCTCCTCTGCCTGAAGGCAGGGGTCTCCGCGCCTAGTTGTGATGAAAGAAACGATATTTGACTCTTTGCCCGTTATCGGAAAATCTCTTGCAGTAATAAAACCCTCAGACAAATATCGAGAAAATTGTCCGGCAGGCAGTGCGCTTGCCATGTCCATCGCGCAAAACGCGGTTCAGCTCAAAAAACAAAACAAACTGCTCACTGTTATCTGTGCTGATCCAAGCGATGTCATTCGTCTCCAGGACGAAGTCACGTGGTTTGATCCTTCTTTAAAGCTTACGGTTTTTCCCGACTGGGAAACGCTGCCTTATGACGTGCTGAGCCCACACGCCGATCTTGTTGGTGAACGCCTTCAGACACTGTACCTGCTTTTAAATCGTCAAAAGCGCCAGGACCCGGTCGACGTCTTAATCGTTTCTGCCAGCACGGCAACGCAGCGTCTTACGCCGAGAAACTATATCGGCTCAACAACCTTCTTCTTCCGCAAGGGCGACCGCATTGATCCGACCGATCTTCGCGCCGAATTAGTTGCGAGAGGCTATGAACATGTCTCTCAAGTGGTCGCACCCGGCGAATTTGCCAGTCGCGGCGGACTGCTTGACCTCTTCCCGATGGGCGCGGCCAAGCCTTATCGTCTGGATTTTTTTGATGACGAACTCGACGAGATCCGAGTCTTTGATCCGGACAATCAACGATCGGTAGAAAAAGTTGACGAAATCCGTCTGCTCCCGGCCCATGAATTTCCGATGGGCAGGGAGGCTAGGTCTGCCTTCTGTTCTCGCTGGCGAGAAACGTTTGAAGGCGATCCGAGCAAAGTGAGGCTTTACAAAGACATCGAAAACGGCATTGCCGCGCCCGGCGTTGAGAACTACCTGCCGCTCTTCTTTGACGAAACCGAAACCCTCTTTGATTACATTGGTTCTGACGCTTCTCTGATCCTGTTGGGCGACGTCAACAGCGCCATCGAACATTTCGACAAAGAAACCGAACAGCGCGCCAAGTTCCTTCGCGCTGACGGTGAACGCCCGATTTTAGATTTCAAACGCCTTTATCTGAGCGCGCCTCAATTTTTTGAACTCGCCGGCAACTACGCTCGTCTGTCACTCACAGACAAAGAAACAGCAACTCCGAATTTCCCTTCTGTCGCCATTGAACGCAGAAAAGACGACCCGCTCGAGGGATTGAAGGCATACAAGGATCTTTGCTCTGCCCGCAGCCGCAAGCTCTTGGTCATGGCAAATTCCGCGGGTCGCCTGGAAACAATTTCAGATGTCTTTAAAGAGAACGGACTTAAAGCACCTTTGGTGCCGGGATTTGAGAAGTTCTTAGAAAGCGGAGACAACTTTGCGCTTTGCTACGGTCCGCTCTACGACGGAATGGAACTAGAGAATCCGCCGATTTCCATTCTGACGGAAACAGAACTTTATTCCAACTCCGATCGTCCGGTCAGACGCCGGCGCCGCAGAACAGAGCGCGAAAGCAACATCGAGATGATGATTCGCGACCTCTCCGAACTTAAAGTCGGAGACCCGGTCGTGCATTTGGATCACGGTGTCGGCCGCTATCGCGGTCTGACTTCAATGAGCACGCCGGACGGTGAAGCAGAGTTCCTGCAGATTGACTACGCCAAAGAGGCCAAACTTTACGTCCCGGTCGCTCAGCTGCATTTGATTTCCCGATATTCCGGCGCGGATCCGGAAACCGCCCCTCTGCACTCCTTGGGCAAAGGCGATTGGGAGAAGGCTCGCAAGAAAGCGGCTCTCCAAGTGAGGGATACGGCTGCCGAACTCTTGAACATTTATGCCCTGCGTCAATCCCGCAAAGGCTACGCTTTCAAATTTAGTTTGGCTGATTACGAAGCGTTCTCCGAAGCCTTTGCTTTTGAAGAAACGGAAGACCAGCTAGCCGCCATTAACGCCGTTTACCGCGACATGATCTCGGATAAACCGATGGATCGTCTGGTCTGCGGCGACGTCGGCTTCGGTAAGACCGAAGTTGCTCTTCGCGCCGCGTTTATGGCTGTCATGGGCGGAAAACAAGTCGCAGTTCTTTGCCCGACAACGCTGCTTGCCGAACAGCATGCTCAAACCTTCCGCGATCGTTTTGCCAACTGGCCGGTGAGAATTGCCGAACTTTCTCGTTTCCGTTCTTCAAAGGAAGTGAACGCATCGATCGAAGGTATCAAAAACGGCACGATCGACATTGTGGTCGGTACGCACAAACTGCTTTCCGATAAGGTCCAATTTAAAGATCTCGGCCTTGTCGTCATCGATGAAGAACACCGCTTCGGTGTTCGTCAGAAAGAACAGCTCAAATCTCTTCGTTCGGAAGTCGACATTCTGACGCTGACGGCAACTCCGATTCCTCGCACTTTGTCGATGTCTTTGGAAGGCATTCGAGATTTTTCCGTTATTGCAACGGCGCCGCAAAAACGCTTGGCCATCAAGACCTTTGTCCAGCGTGAAAGCGACTCTCTGATACGAGAAGCCGTGCTGCGTGAGTTAAAGCGCGGCGGTCAGGTTTACTTCCTTCATAACGAAGTCGAAACCATTGAAAACGCCCGCATGCGTCTCGATCAGCTCCTTCCGGAAGCCCGCATCGGCGTTGCACACGGGCAGATGAACGAGCGGGAACTTGAACGCGTCATGCGTGACTTCTATGCTCAGCGCACCAACGTGCTGCTTTGCACAACGATTATCGAAACCGGCATCGACATCCCGAACGCCAACACAATCATCATGCATCGTGCCGACAAATTCGGCTTGGCTCAGCTCCATCAACTGCGCGGCCGCGTCGGACGCTCCCACCATCAGGCTTATGCCTATTTGCTGACCCCGGGCGAA
>ERZ860059.1111-NODE-1111-length-11495-cov-2.508392_pt1 | contig 11495 bp, 7 predicted proteins | sample MGYA00510113_ERZ860059 | MGnify/ENA primary metagenome ERZ860059 (study PRJEB30046, sample SAMN00715190) | human gut metagenome | study: EMG produced TPA metagenomics assembly of the A metagenome-wide association study of gut microbiota in type 2...
ATAATCAGATTGAGAATGATGATGCTAAAGAGGCTATCGAAAGTACAAAAGGAAAAGTTTTAATGCATGGAGATGACCCAGTAGATGCAAAATATTTTTCTACATCAGGAGGATTTACAGAAGCAGCAAATTATGTATGGTAATTAAGAGAAAAATAATAATCTAAATAAAAAAGAGAACAGTTTTTTTTAAGTGGTTGTTTTAACGAAAAAGAGAATGTTATGACAGAGGTTAGACTTCTTAAATTGTATAAAAAGAAGAAAAAAATTGAAAAATATAAAAAAGACAAAAAAAGAAGCTTGAATTTTTTAGAGGATAATTTTTACAAAAATTGTTTTTGAGAAAAAAGTAACAGTAAAAAATTTTGGAACATTAAATATTTTATATATGACAAAAGAAAGAACAGCAGTGAGATTCAGAGTAAAAAATAATTTTATAGAAAAAGTGAATAACTGTAACTTATCAGATGAAACTGGGATGAAGTAAAGTAGTCTGATAAAAGTGCAGTTAAAATAAAATTAATGGGAGGAAAAGTTATGATTAGCAATTTTAATGAGGTGGAAAAATCTTTAAAAAGATGTCTAAAGGAGAAGATATCAATAACAACAGCTACAGTTGTAGGATTTTTGATAGCAGGAACAGTTGCATTTGGGGGAGGGATAGAAGTAACAGAAAAAAAATATGATAATGAAAGTTTTAAAAAAGAAATAGACCAAATAATTGCTGAGAATACTAATCAGTCCGGACTAGGAATAACTGAAAATACAAACTTTAATGGAGTTGAATATGTTTATGAGGGAACAGGTGCTATTCAACGTCTTATAACAGTTGAGGGAGGAAAAACAACATTAGATGAAAATACAAGTATTTCAACTGAAAAGAATATAACTTTATTAAATATATATGGAGCAGAAGTAGAAAATAAAGGAACTTTAACAAATACAAATAGTGGTTGGAGACCAACAGTTATTGTAAATGGTTTTGCAAGAGATGCTTCTTTCACAAACTCTGGAACAATAACAAAAGAAGGACAAGGAGGAGCTGCAATAGATTTGGCTTCTGGTGAAGGCTATACATCAACTTTTACAAATACAGGAACAATTAACGGACTTATAAAATCTGATAATGATGAAGACGGTAGACAATTAGGAAACATTGTTATAAACTTAAAAGATTCTTCAAAAATAAATGGAAAGTTCTCTTTTGCTGGTGGTGGAACAAGAACAATAAATATTGACAATAATAATAATGGTGATAAGGAATTAATAGTAAATAATACTGAAGACAATGAAACTTTTATAAAAACTAATAATAGTGATATTACATTAAGAGGAAAAATACAGTCAAAAGGGACAACAGTTGAATTAAATAATAAAGATGGAGTTAGCTGGGAGAGCGAGATTGAAGCTGGAAGTAATATTTTAAGAAACGAAGCTCATATATTTGGAAAAATAGGAATAGGGGTAGTAAATGACATTAAAATTGTAGGTAGTGGTACTAGTTATACAGTTAGAGAAATAAGAATAATAAATAATGGAAAAATCACAGCTTCATTTCAAGGAATATTTAATGGAGATGTAATAAAATATAATAAAACACATATAGAAAATGCTAAAAATGGAGAGATCGTAGTAAATGATTTTGAAAGAACTACTAGTGGAGACAAACTTTATTACTATAATACAGGAATATATTCAACATCATTACCACTCACTGAAACCCCTGGAGAAGTAATTAATAATGGAAAAGTAACTATTGATTTAACAGGACACCAGGAAGAATTAAAAAAAGAATATGAAAAAACAAGTGGAGATATGTATATTAATATACATGGCTTAAGACTTAATGAACATACATATGGATATAACAATGGAACAATTCTTGTAAATTCTTTTGGTGGTGTAGGAGTTGTCCTTTATAATGGACAAACAAATGCAAATGCCTTATATGGATATTTTGAAAACAATGGAACCATTGAAGTAAATGGAGATAAAGGAATAGGATTACAACTTAGTACTAGTGGAGAAATAAATGCCGTAAAAGAAGCAATAAATACAAAAAAAGGAAACATTACAGTATTTGGTACTGATACTATAGGAGTAAAAGTAGATGGAGTAACAACAACTTTCACAAATGATGGAACAATCACATTAAAAGAAGGAACAGTTAAGGGAACAGGAATCTCTGTTGTTAGAGGAACAGCTATAAATAATGGTACAATAGCATTAGGATTAGGAGCAGAGAATGGCTCTAAAAATCTTGCTATTAAAAATGCAGATGGTACAGCTAAAAACACTGGTAAAATAAAAATAACGGATAAAACATCTGAAGAGTTAAAAGATTTTGATATTTCAACTTTATTCAATGGAAGTTATATTAACTCTGGAATGCTTGTAGACAAGAATGGAATAGCAATAGAGAAAGAGAATGATGTTGAAATTAGTGGAAATACAAATGCAGGAGATATAAATAATGCAGAGAAAGAAGGAAGCAGTATAGTTGTTAAAGGTGAGACTACAATAAAAGGTTCAGCAGGCAAACCTATAGAAGTAGAATCTTTAAATGTTACAGGAACTGTCACTATTGCAAATGGAGGAGAAGGTGAGGAAGGTGTAGAAATAAAAGGAACTACAACTAACCTAGATGCTAATGGAAGTCTAGCAATAGGAAGTAGTGAAGCAGCTAGTTTAACAATTACTAATGGAACAGTAAATGCAGAAGATAATGGAACAGCAGTAACATTCGCTCATGAAGACTCAAGTTTAGAGTTATCAGGAACAACTTTTAATGGAAATATAGGATCTGATACAACTAAGGGAACTGTAAAAACGAGCGAAGGGGAAAAAGCAACAGTAATAACAGGAAATATTGAAGCTAAGTCAGTGGAATTAGCTGGAACAACAGTAATAACAGGAAATATTGAAACTAAATCAATGGCTGTAACAGCTGGAGAAACTAAAATAGATGGAATAATAACAGGTGCTACAAAAATTAATATAGGAACTAATCCAGAAACTGAGTTTATTTTACTTAGCAGAGCAGCACCTACTTCTAGTAATTCAGAAAATGCAACAGTTGCATATTCAGCAGATTCAAAAATAATAGGAAAAGGTGTTGGTGGAAAAACAACAGTAACTATTGCTGAGAATGGAATACTTAAAGCTGAAGTAGATAATGATGGAAAAAATCTATTTGGAAATTCTACAAACATAAATGTAAGTGGAGATGGAACAATTCAATTTCTTGTTTCAAATGTAACTAAAGAAAACTTAGAATTAAAATTTGGAGATACTGTAGATATTAGTGGGATTTCTAATATTTTAACTGATAGCGAATTTTATTCATATGATAATACAAATAAAATGTTGAGTTTTATAAAAAACAATGTAAATAATAAAGACTTAGCTGATATATATAATAAATCTTTTGTAATTAATAATGTTCTTGCTCAAACTAGAGATGCCAGAGAAGCTCAATTAGATTCTATTTATTCAAATAATGTATATTCAGAAACAGTAAAAATGTCCATGGATACTTTAAGAATGAATGAAGAGGCAGTGTTGTCATTAGGAGGAAAACCAGAAGAAGGAAAATGGACAGCTCAAGGTAAAATGCTGTTTAGCAGAACAGAGTATGACAGAAATGGTGTAATAGGAGATTATGGAGTAGAAACAAAAACAGCAGGTCTTCTAGGAGCTATGGAATATGGATTATCTGAAAAATCATCAGTAGGATTTGCTTTCTCTGGAACTAAACAAGACCTTGATATGAAAAAAGCAAGTGCTGATGGAGATGCTTTCTACTTTGGAGTATATGGAAAACAAGATATAAATAATTTCAAATTAACAGCAGGATTAGGATATCAGTTAAATAAAATAGATGCTGATAATGATGTAATAGTTTCTACGGGAGATAAATATGATTCAAAAGCATTTAGTGGATATGCGCAAGGAAAATATGTAATAAATGCTGGAAATAATGTTACAGTAGAACCAAAGGTTAAATTAGCATTGACAAGATTAACTCAAGAATCTGCAAAAGATAAACACTTTGAAATGGAAAAAGAAAACATAACAACATTTGATACAGAAGTAGGAGTAGATTTAGTAAAATCAGTAAAACTAGAAAGTGGAAAAATGAATTTATTAGCAGGAATCAGCTATACTAGAACTGTAGGTGATACAGATGATAAATTCAAAGGAAATTTCATAGGTACTGATGGAACAAGAGGAGATAAATTTGATGTACTAGGAGCAAACTTAGGAGAAAATACATTAAAAATCAATATAGGAGCAGAAGTAGAAAAAGATAACGGATTCTTCTATAATGGTGGATTAAACTATAAATTTGACAATGAAGATAGAGAAACATTTGGAGCGACAATAGGAGCAGGATATAAATTCTAATTAAAAAAGTAAAGATTTATCATAACTAAGTCCTAACAGCGAGGGTGACCATATGAGTCATCCTTGTTGTACTTTATAGAATAAAAGGAGATATAGATGAAAAAAGTATTAATACTAATAGTAGCTTTATCAATGATAAGTTGTGGAAATAATTCAAAAGAAATAGATCTTTCATTATTAGAGAACAGAAGTGGAACTTTCTATGAAAAAGGAATGGATAAGCCATTTACAGGAAAAGTAACAGCTCAATATCCAGATGGACAGAAAATGCTTGAAAGTTACTGGAAAGATGGAAAGCAGGAAGGAAAACAAATCCAATACTATAAAGATGGAAAACCAAAAATAGAAGGAATATTTAAAGATGGAAAGGCAAATGGACTTATAAAAGTATATGATGAATTTGGAAAAATAATAGTACAGGAAGAGTGGAGAGATGGAGTAAAAGTAAAAAAATAAGTGCAGAGGAAAATTAGGAAAAGCTGACAAGAAGGAACTCTTCAAGTCAGCTTTTTGATAATTGAGCCATTTTTTAGCATTTTTCTTTAAGTCATTATACAGCCTTAAAATCTTAGACAATTAAGATGAAGGATATATTTTTTATAACAATAGAAGAATACATAAAGTACTGCAATGATAAGAGAACAAAAGTAAAATTAAAAGGATTAACTCCTGTACAATACAAGAATCAATCCCTATCAATTAATATTTAAAATATATTGTCTAAGAAAATAGATTCACTATACTTTATGTTCTATGCTCTTTTAATTTGAATACTATAAATTATAAATAATATACCCATAAATAAAAGATAGAATCCAATAGTTATAGGAAGAATATATCCCATCAAAAGTGGACATACTACTAATAAAATTCCAAAGATAATGTCAAGAATCCCTCTTGTTACTAGGATTGACCTGATATTATGTACTTCTGGTATTTCATCAGCAACAGCTTTTCCTCTTGTGAAGATAAGAGAAAAACCTCTAAATAGCATAAGTATACCTAAATATATAAGAAGTATTACAGCACTCTCAAAAGGATTATAAAATATTGAAATAGCAGCTAAAATATCAATTATACCACTTACTAGTACTATTCCCCAATGGAAATATTTATTTTTTCTTCCCTGATAAGCATAATAAATATTAAGTAGTCCCATTAATAGAAATCCCCAGCTTAAAACATAAATAAGGGAAATAGAAAATCCAAGTGGATTAAATATTCCAATCAACCCTGTTATAGCAAGAAGAATACCTAGAATGAGATAGTAATACCATATCCTTTTTAAAGAACCTCCTAAATCAAACATATCAATATAAAACTTTTCATTAGCCATAAGACTACCTCCAATAAAATTATTTGTCTAATTTAAATATTCAAATTTAATAAAATTTTCCTTTTTAATCGACAAAAAAATTTAAGATAAAGGTTTCTACTGCTATTTCATCATCTAATGTTCCATTTTTTATATTATATTCAGTATATAAAAGTTCTTCTAGTTTTCTTTCTATAAATTCTGAGCTGAATGTATCAATATTTTTAAATTTTAGAAATATTTGATATGGGTGCATAAATCCATTATCTTTTTTAAAATATTTTTTTGTATTTTCAAAAATAGAATCATTGAATTTTTTATAAGAAGTATTTTTAGTTATTATTGACTCTTTTGAAAGATAATTGAGTTTAAGATTGATTAGGAGTTCTTCAGTAGTCATATAAAGAAATCCCATATATTCTTTTTCTTTTTGTAGAAATTCCAATAGAGGGGTAATATTCTTATTATAAAGAAAATCTTCTATCAGAGTTTTATGGTTGTATTCTTTAGTAATGGAAAGTACAGGCATAACCTTGGTTAAATTAAATGTATCTCCATCTAAATAATTTTTAACTTTTTCAACTTCATTTTTTATTTTGAAAAAATCATCTCCAATAATTTCTACAAATTTTTCAGCTTCATATTCAGATATATTTAATTCATTCTGTAGATAGAAAGTAACAGCTTTTTTTTCATTTTCTTTTCTGTAGCAAATTATCTGTGCTATTTCACCGATAGAATCCATAGCTTTTTTTGATAATGGATTTTTAATTTTTCCATAGTCATTTAAAAATTCTTCATATATTATGATAATTTCTTTTTGAGAAAGATTAAATAATTTTAAAGTTTTAAAAAAAGCTTCTATATTTTTAATATCTTCAGCTCTTCTTAAAATTAATAATTCTTTAGGGTTAAAAATAGAATTGGTAGAAACAGTTTGAAGAAAGACTTCGTCCTCTTTCTGTGAAGCATCAAAATATTTTTCTGGTATATTAGGAAATTCATTTTTAATTTTATTTAATAACTCTTCATATTTTATTTGAAGAGGAGAAGTGTCACCATGTAAAAAATAAAGCATTTTTCCTCCTTAGAAATGAATCATCTTGAAAATTATTACAACTTAAGTATATCATAAGAAAAAAAGAATATAAAGGGATTCTTAAAGAGAGATTGAGAGAAACTTGATATAGTGTTATAATAGAATGGAAAGTGAAATTTGAAAGGAATACTGGAATGAAAAATAAAGAAAAAACAAAAATTTATATAAATATATTTTATGCACTGGTATGGTTTATACCTCTCTATTTTTTTATGAGGGATTTTTTTAAGATAGAAGATATAAGTATCCTTTTTGAAACAAAAACTTTTGATATAATTTTATTTTCGATAAAACAGGGACTATATTCAACAGCAGCAGCTCTTGTTATAGCAATTATACCAGCATATTTTGCAGCTTATGAAAAAGGGATAGTGAGCAGACTTCTTCATGGTCTTCTTTTTATCCCATTCTTTTTTCCAATAATATCTACTGTAACAATATTTTCAATTATTTTTAATATGGAATTTTTTAAGGGTCTTGGAATATTATATTCTCTTAAAGCTATCATAATAGCCAATGTATTTTATAATTCGCCTATATTTATAAAGTACATCAGCGAAGGGTTGAAAAGAGTACCTAAGGAGCTCATAGAGGCATTGAAAATGGAAGGAGCAGGAAATATAAGAATATTTTTTTCAGGACAGCTTCCATTGATAATGCCACAGATATTTAGAGGATTTATTTTAGTTTTTACATATTGTTTTACAGGGTTTGGAATAATATTATCCCTTGGGGGAATAAAATTTTCTACTTTAGAAGTTGAAATAGCTTCTACACTTATGGGGGAACTTAATTTTTCTAAGGCTATGATTTTTGGAATAGTTCAATTTTTTATATTAATAATATTAAATCTATCTGGAGTATTTGTCAAGGAATATGAATTAGAAGGAGAAATGGAACATAAAAAGCAGAATATTTTTTTCAGAGGATATTCAATAATTTATCTGCTGCTACAATATCTGATAGTTGCTTCAAGTTTCCTTTTTTCCTTCTACAATTATTATACTGGTGAATTTTCAATCAAAGCTTATTTAAAGATATTTTCTAAAGGTTTTAATGAAGATTATGAAGTGATAAAAGGGATAATAAATTCCATTGGAATATCTGCTGTAGTAAGTTTTATTTCAATAATAGTAATTTATTTTATAATTAAAAATTACAGTAGAATAACAGATGTAATAATTTTTTCAAATCTAGGAATATCAGGAGCTTTTCTGGCAGTGGCACTTTTTTATTTAAATGTGCTTTTTAATATTCCTTTACTATTGTTACTGGGAATAGGATATGTTTTAGTAAGTATTCCAATTGGTTATTCCTTTATGTATCAGTATGTAAAGAAATTTCCAATAAATATTTTAGAAAGCTCATTATTAGATTGCAGTAATGGATTTGAGAGATTTATATATATTGAATTTCCAATTTTAAAAAATATTTTTTTGTCAGCATTTTTGCAAATATTTGCAATTGTTTTTGGAGAATTCACAATAGGATATACTATGCAGCTGGGAGATATAGTTCCTGTAGCTTCGCTGGTAAATTACTCTCTGGTATCTAATAAAAAATATTTAGAAAGTGCAGCTTTTAGTTCAGTGATACTTTTGATAGTGTTTTCATTGTTTATTTTAGGAGAGTATTTAAAAGATAAAGAAAAATAAAACATTATAAATTCAGGGAGGGAAAAATGGTAAGGTTTGGGATAATAGGAACAAGCTGTATAAGCGACAAATTTGTTGAGGCATTAAAAACTATAAAAAAATGTAAGGTAACAGCAGTATATTCAAGAAGTGTAGAAAAAGGAGATTATTTTGCTACAAAACATGATATAGAAACAATATATCTTTCATTGGAGGAAATGGCTGAAAGTCAAAAAGTTGATGCAGTATATATTGCTTCCCCAAATGGACTTCATCCATCACAAGCTATAAAAATGATGGAAAATGGGAAACATGTAATTTGTGAAAAAGCTATTGCTCCAACAGTGAAAGAATTGGACGAGATGATAAAAACTGCAAGAGAAAATAATGTGGTATTGATGGAAGCTATGAGGCCTACTTTAAATCCAAACTTCAAAATAATAAAAGACAGTCTGGAAAAAATAGGACCTGTAAGGGGGATAACAGCTAGTTATTGCCAATATTCTTCAAGATATGATAATTTAAAAAAAGGTGAACTTACAAATATATTTGATCCAAAATTTTCAGGAGGAGCATTATATGATATAGGAGTTTATCCATTATATTTTACTATTGGAATGTTTGGAATTCCAGAAGAATATATAGGAAAAAATTATCTGGTAAGCAGTGGTGCAGATGGATATGGAAATATAATTTTAAAATATAATGATAAAATAGCAAGTATTATATATTCAAAAATAACTGATTCTAAAACACCTTCAGAAATTCAAGGAGAAAAGGGTTCCATAATAATTGATAAACTTTCTACTGTAAAGGGAATAAAAATATTGTATAGAGATGGAAGAGAAGAGAAAATAGAAATGGAGATAGATGAAAATGATATGGTTTATGAAGCGATGGAATTTATAAATCTTATAAAACAAGGAAAACTTGAATCAGATATAAACAGTCATAAAAATTCAAGAAAAGTAGTTGAAATTATGGAAAATCTAGCTAATAAAAATTAGGAGGAGAGTAAAATTTTTGAAATATTTTTAAAGGCATTCCATAATTTAAAAGAAAAAGAAGAAGTAAAATTTTTTAGAAAAAATGAAAATAACAGGGAAAATAAAAATGAAGAGGAATTGAAATATCTTATAAAAAAACTTGAAAAACGGGAAATAAAAGATTTTAATAGGGATATTTTGAATGAAAGTTATAAAATAAATTACTACAAAAAACTCAATGAAGAACAATTAAGAGCATTGACTTCCTTAGAGGGGCAGTATTTAGTAATAGCTGGTGCAGGTTCAGGAAAGACGAGAACAATAGTTTATAGAACTGCTTTTATGATAGAAAGAGGGATACCAGAAAAAAATATATTAATGCTTACTTTTACAAAAAAGGCTACTTTGGAAATGGAGGAAAGAATAAAAAATCTCACTTCGGAAAAAGAGATAAAAGTTTCTGTTTCAACATTTCATTCTCTTTGTGCTGAATTGCTTATTAAATATAAAAATATATTTGGAATAGAAAAATTTAGTATAATAGATGAGAATGAAAGTAATGCAGTAATAAGCCTTCTTATTCGGGAATACTCACTAAAAAATAAAAATAACGGCAGCTTTCTTTCAGAAAGAAGAGTGGTTGAAATATTTGGGGCAGCTAGAAGCAGAGAAAAAAATATAATAGAATTTTTATCTGATAAAGAAAAGATTTATTTAAGGGATTTAGAATTCTTAGAAATGAAATATAAAAGATTTAAAAAAGAGTTTCAAATATTTGATTTTGAAGATTTAACAGAGAAGGTATTAAAGAAGCTAAAATCAGATAAAAATTTTCTTAAAATGTTAAGAGAAAAATATAAATATATAGTAGTAGATGAATATCAGGATACTAATTCTGTTCAAAGAAAATTTTTAAAAACATTGGTAGGTATAGAAGGAAATATCATGGCTGTGGGAGATGACTATCAGAGTATATATGGATTTAGAGGAGCTGATTTTAAAAATATACTTAGATTTGGGAAAGATTTTCCCAATAGCAAAATGATAAAATTAGAAAGAAATTATAGAAGCAGTGATGAAATAATAAAGTATATAAATGGAATATCTGAAGGCTTTCTTTTAAAATATAATAAAAATACAAGAGGAAGTATGAAAAATGGAGAGAATCCACATATCATTAGTTTTCTTAATGAAGAAAAGCAGGGAGAATTTATTTGCAGGAAAATAGAGGAGCTGAAAGAAAAAGGAGTTCCCTATGAAGAAATAGCTATTCTCTATCGCAATAAATACATAATTCATAAGTTAGAAAAATTAATGAAGAAAAAAGAGATACCATTTAATTTACAGTTAGATAAAGAAAATTTTTTTGGAAGTCCTTTGGATATTTATTTAAAAATACTAGAAGTATGGAATGATAAAGAAAATATTTTAAAGTGGGAAGAATTAGTTAGAAGACTACCAAAAAGTTATTTATATTCTGTATTGGATATAGTAAAAAGAAGAGAAAGTGATGATGCTTTACTAAATAAAATAATAATGATAAGCAATAAAATATCACATTATTCTATAGATGAAATATTGGATAAATGTGAAAAATTGACATTTGAAATTCTTAAAATAAAAACAACATTTTCTAGAGAAGAAGTTAATTTTTTTAAAACAGTAAAAAATAATACAAAAAAAGCTGAAGATTTAGAAACATATATAATGGAAGTGAAAAATATTTTAAATGTTGAAAAAAAGATAACAAAAGGAAAGATTTCTATATTATCTGTTCACAGCTCCAAAGGATTGGAATGGGAGGCTGTATTTATACCAACATTGCTGGAAGGAATATTTCCAAGTGATATTGGAGAAAAAAATATTGAAGAGGAAAAAAGATTATTTTATGTAGCCTGTAGCAGAGGAAAAAAATATTTGTATCTCTTGTATCCAGAATATTTTTATGAAAAAGTTGGATATTTTAATAAAAAATCTTCATTTTTAAAATAGATGTGTAAAATAATTAAATATTTGTAAAAAATATAATAAAATTTTTTGAATATTATATCATAA
>ERZ860059.1120-NODE-1120-length-11392-cov-2.257740_pt1 | contig 11392 bp, 8 predicted proteins | sample MGYA00510113_ERZ860059 | MGnify/ENA primary metagenome ERZ860059 (study PRJEB30046, sample SAMN00715190) | human gut metagenome | study: EMG produced TPA metagenomics assembly of the A metagenome-wide association study of gut microbiota in type 2...
TCGGTACAAGGCCCGAATGAGAGTTCCCCGCGCAAGCGGGGATGAACCGACTGCGTCTGCAGCAAGAAATGAGACCTCAAAGAGTTCCCCGCTCAAGCGGGGATGGTTCGGACTTACACTGCATGAAGGTAATGCTGGAGAGTTCTCCGCTCGAGGAAAATGATTGTCAGAAGCTTAGAAATTGCCTAGCTTTTCCTGTTCTGAAGAGAGGGTAAGGTCTTAGATTTTTTCCTTTTTAATTTGAAGCGATCCAATTGAACTTTTCAAAAGGTAAGGTTTCCTTGTGTACATTCAATTAGCAAGCCAAGTAATTCTACTTTGGTTTTGGTTGGACCGCTTCGTTGTAAAATCTCAAAATAAATCAAATTCAACCCCTTGACAGCGTCCTTTGTATATATTGAAAAGATTGTATTGTTTCCTCGAGGGTTCGAGCCATGGAAATGGACCTAACAACTAGAATTATCGCCATTGTTGTTCTCATTCTTTTCAGCGGTTATTTCTCTATGGCAGAGATTTCGCTAGCCGCATCTCCTAAAGTTAAATTGCATCAAGCATTAGATGCGGGGGATAAACGAGCACAAAAAGTGCTGGATCTTCAAGTTAAACCAGGTCCGTTCTTCTCAGTGATTCAAATTGGCCTAAATGCCATTGCCATCTTGGGAGGTATTATCGGTGAGACGCTTTTTTCTCCGTTCTTTGAGAAGCTGTTCCTTTATTTCTGCTCCCCTGAACTGGCTTCTTCCTTAGGGTTCTTCTGCTCTTTCTTTACAATTACGATGGTTTTCGTGCTGTTTGCAGACTTGATTCCCAAACGTATCGGTTTAAATAAGCCTGTTCCCTTGGCCTTGATGCTCATCGGTTCGATGATGTTTTTAATTTGGCTCTTCAAACCGTTCGTTTGGCTGTTAACAGAGATGAGCAACGGCATCCTTAAACTCATGGGATTGCCGACAAAGAATGAAACCACGATTACCAGCGAGGATATTCTTGCTACTGTCGGTGCCGGAACAGAAGCCGGCCTTTTGGACAGCAGTGAGCAGGAAGCGATCGAAAACGTGATGTCTCTCGAAGATCGTTTAGTTACGAGCGCCATGACTCCTCGAGATTCGGTTACTTATTTCAAAATCAGCGATACCTTTGAGAAGATTCGCCCATTAATCGAAAGCAATCCGCATAGTAAATATCTGGTTTGCGATTCGACAATTGACCGAGTGTTAGGTTACGTTGACTCCAAGAACTTGCTTTGCAAAGCCCTGGAAAATGACAAATTCTCTTTGAAGGAAAAGGGTCTGGTTAAAACCATTCCGATGATTCCGGATTCTCTTTCTTTATCTGAAGCACTTGATACGTTTAAGAAGCAGGGCAGGGACTTTGCCGCGGTTGTCAATGAATATGCTTTAACGGTCGGCATCATTACGTTAGGCGACGTCATGAGTACAGTGATGGGTAGCCTCGTTCAAACAGAGGAGAACTCATACATTGTTCAGCGTGATGACGGTACGTGGCTGTTGGACGGTTCAACTCCGATTGAGGATGTGGAGCGGACCTTTGAAATAGAGAAGATGCCGGAAGAAGAAACCTATGAAACCATTGCCGGCTTCATGATGTATATGCTTCGCAAGATTCCGAAGTTAACGGATAAGGTTGAGTATGCCGGTTATCGCTTCGAAGTGATCGACATGGAAATGAATCGAATCGACCAGATCCTGGTGACGAAACTGCCAATCACCAAGGAAGATCTGGATTAGTTTTAATGGGAAGCGGTTGAGTCGAAAGGTTCAACCGCTTTGCTCTAGAAGTTTGGTTCAAAAATTCCGTAAACCACAATGCCGACAATCAGCGCGGCCAAAATGGCAATGAGCCATGTGAAGAACGTCGTCTTTGGCGGACGTTCAATCTTGTCCAGTTCGGCATTGCATTCGGGACAGTGCGTAGCGATGAGGCGGCCTTCTTTGAATTCAGCTTTAGGCAGGATTGGTTTTCCGCAGTGCGGACATTTCATGCGAAGATCAACGCTGGCACTGCTGCTACTGGAATCGTGGAGGGCTTGGGAGCGATGAAATAGTCGAATAGCAAACGGCTGATCCTCAATCAAATTAAATTCAACAACGTCTTTTAATACGGGTAAGTAGCCCGTTTCCAGCTGGTCGGATACAAAGGTGTAGATGTTGCCGTGTCCGCAGTTGATTTTCCCTGCGTTTCCGTCATCCAATACTTCTGTTACAACGCCCTTTAAAACAGGGGTTTTCGGATCAAGCTCATTTGTCATTTGCAATCAAAATCTCTTCGTTTGTTCGAGCAAATTAAACTAAAAAGGAAGTCCAAAACGGACAAATCACTCAAACTGAGGAAAACTGAAGCGTATTCCGTTAATTTGAATCACCCGTATTTTCAGCTAAGAAAGACAAGCCGCAAAACGGATTAATCCGTTCGAACTTGGGTAAACTTAAGACTTTATTAATAACAATACCAAGACAGCAGGACCCATGGAAATAACTTTCGGCGTGTTGATCTTTTGTATCGTCGCGTTCTTTGTTGCAGGATTTATTGATTCGATAGCCGGCGGCGCCGGGTTTGTTACAGCCCCCTCACTGCTGCTGATCGGAATGCCTCCTCACATGGCGCTCGGTACCGGCAAGCTTGCAACAAGTATTGGCTCCGTTGTTGCGCTGTGGACTTTCTGGAGAAGCAACCTAATTCTGAAGAAGATCGTTCCTGTCGGCGTGCTCTCCGCCATGGCGGGTGCTTCTTTCGGCGCGTTTTGTGCGCTTCAGATTGACGGCGCAACCATGGGCAAGGTCATTGTGATCATGCTGCCGCTCGGGATTCTGTTTACAGTTCTCACCGGCGGTTTCAAACTTACGGAAGGGGAACTGCCTAAAGATCACTTCTGGCTTCGCGTTGTTCTCATCGGTGTATTAATCGGTTTTTATGAAGGATTTTTTGGTCCGGGCGCCGGAACGTTCTTTTTGATTGCGCTGCATGTGTTTTTAAAGATCGGAATGGTTCAGTCGTCCGGCACTGCCAAGGCTTTTAATATCGCAGCCAACTTTGCTGCGTTTATGACTTTTGCTTCCGGTGCTGCCGTTTGTTATGAAATCGCCATCCCGTGCGCCATTGCCAGCATGCTGGGAAATCGAGTAGGGGCTTATTACGCGATTAAGATCGGCGGTAAATTCGTCCGAAACATTCTCTACATCGTTCTAATTATTTTGATGGTTTCGCTGGTCTACAAATTTTTTATTGCTTCCTAAATTCCAAGTATTAGGCAATAGGTAAAAATGCTTCACGCTGCCGCGTCGCGTTTACGGGGCAACCACTAGTGACGAACTACTGATGGTGGGTTAAAGTGGAGAAATATAGTTGAATGACCAGTAAAGCAGGGCACAATCTCGTTGCGGCTCAACCCTTCCTGATAAATTTCCATCGTTAAGAAAAAATGCAGGTTATTGAGAATAAAGAGAATTTCAGCGGAAGTCGTCTTTGCGTTTCTGCGACAGGATCCGCCTTCATGGACGGTTTTGTCCTGACGTCTCAAGGCTTCATTTTTCTTCTTGCCCAAAGCGTCTTTCAGTTTTCTGCACTTGAACTCGGACTTGTAGCAACAGCCTATGTATTGGGAAGCTTTATCGGCTCCATGGGATTTGGCAAAATCGCCGACGTTTACGGAAGGGCGGTTCTTTTCCGAACTGTTCCCTGGTTCGTTGCAGCTTTATCGATTGCCCAATTCGTTAATTTCAGTCCCTTAAGCTGGTTTATTTCAAGATTTTTGTTTGGTTTAGCGATTGGAGGGGATTCTCCGATCGCTCAAGCCATGCTGTCTGAGAATTCTCCCAAATCTCTTCGTGCGAAACGGTTGGTTCTCTTAATGACAGCTTGGTTTATCGGTGCGATAGCCGCGGCTGTTTGTGCCTATATGACGGTTAAAGCCGGTCTGCCCTGGGAGTTTTTTGCTGCGATTCCCTGCGTTATCGGACTGATCTTAGGAGTTGCTCGTTTTAATGCTCCGGAGTCCGTTCAGTGGTTAAAAAGCAAGGGCCGAATCAAGCAAGCGGAAGAGAGCCGTCTTCGTTTAGGTATTGAAGCTGAAGAAGCAAAACATGAAGTAAAGGCGGCTTATCAGGCAGCCTTGTTTAAGCCAATAAACCTAAAAAATCTTGCATACCTTTCTGTTTTTTGGATTTGCCAAGCGATTCCGGTAACGGTTCTTTTGATGTTTGGCCCGGTTCTTATCGGAGCATTAGGAACTTCGAACTTTGACACTGACGTCGGACAACTGGTCCTGACTGACTCATTCTTCCTTATCGGCAGCCTTGCCGCCATAAAAATTGTTCCGCATTTTGCACGCCGGCCCGTCATCTTGTGGACTTTCGGAATTATGGCTGTGTCCTTGGCTCTCTTGTCTCCGGGCCAAGTCCTAACAAATTTCGTTGTTTGTCTGTTGCTCTCGATCTACGCATTGAGCTATGGCGTCCAGAGCGTATTGGATTATGTTTATCCGGCTGAATTGTTTCCTACATCCATTCGGTCCACAGCACTCGGCATTCTCGGAAGTGTCTCCAGGGTCGGTGTTTTTGTCGTAACCCTCGGTTTCCCAATGGCTTTTGAGGGTTTGGGCGTCAGCAGTGTACTCTTGATCGGTGCGGCTATATCCATGTTCGGTTTCGTTATTTCATGGCTTTTTGCCCCGGAACCGTCCCATCATTAATCGGTTCGTTTTAAAAATATAAGGGAAAATACTTAGGATTGTTGCATTAATAAAACAGTCTAAACAGACTGTTTGATCCTATAATTCTCTCAACAGTCTAGTTAGACTGTTTTGATTAACGAACATTTCTCTTCGGTAAACACTATGTTCAAAACATCGATTCTTTTTACTGCATTACTTTCTGCGGCTGCTCTTACTTCTGTTTCTGCTGCTCCTGTTCAGACAGAGGGTACCGGCATCGGTAAACACGGCGATATTAAACTTGCCGTGACTTTTGACAACGGCAAAATCCAGGACATCAAAGTTCTGGAAGACCACGAAAACAAGGTCTTGGCCGCCAAGGTCTTCACAGATCTCAAAGATGCCGTTATCGCCAACAACTCCGTTAAGGTCGACGGTATTGCCGGCGCGACTTTCTCCTCTAAAGGTTTCTTAAACGCCGTCAGTGATGCAGCAAAGAAAGCCGGTGTCAAACTCTCCGACAAGGTCAAGAAAGATAAAAAAGCTGACGCAGCCATGCCTGCCGTTCAGAATTACGACGTAGTGGTTATCGGTGCAGGCGGTGCGGGTTTTGCTGCCGCAGTTGAAGCTAAGAGCAAAGGCGCTAACGTTGTTCTTATTGAAAAAATGCCGACCGTCGGCGGAAACTCTCTGATTTCCGGCGCTGAAATGAACGTTCCGAATTCTTGGGTTCAGAACAAACTCAATATTAAGGACGACACTCCTGCCAGAATGGCTGCCGATACGCTTAAGGGCGGCGACTTCCAGGGCGACCCTGAAATCGTCGGCGTTATGACAACGAACGCTCTTCCGACAGCTGAGTGGCTGAGAGACACGGTCGGTGTCAATTTTGAAAAAGACAACGTCTTCCAATTCGGCGGTCACTCCAGAAAAAGAGCCCTGATTCCGGAAGGCCATACCGGTACAGAAGTCATTACCAAGTTCTCCGCTCTTGCCGACAAGATGGGCATTCCGGTTATTACTAACATGAAGGCCGAAGAATTGGTCAAAGACAAAGACGGCCGCGTCGTTGCCGTGAAAGCTATTTCCGGCGGTAAGGAGTACACCTTCAACGCTAAAGGCGGTGTTGTTTTAGCTACCGGCGGTTTCGGCGCCAATGCTCAGATGGTTAAGAAGTACAACCCTGCTATTGACGAACGCTTTAAGACAACCGACGCCCCCGGAACCACCGGTGAAGCTCTGTACATGGCAGAGAAGGCCGGCGGTCAGCTCGTCAACATGGGCTACATCCAGACCTATCCGATCTGCGACCCGATCTCCGGCGTGATCGAACTGATTGCAGACGCACGTTTTGACGGCGCCATTTTGGTTAACCAGGAAGGCAAGCGTTTCGTTGAAGAACTCGAACGCCGCGACGTCATCTCCAACGCTATCCTGAAGCAGCCCGGTGCTTACTGCTATGTTCTGTGGAACGACAACATCGGTAAGATTTCGAACACCGTGAAGATTCACGACACGGAATATAAGACCTTCACGAAGCAGGGCATTATGCACACGTCCGACACACTGAAGGGTGCAGCAGACTACTTCCACATTCCTTACGCCAACCTCAAGGCCACGGTTGACCGCGTCAGCCAGATGGCTAAAGACGGCGGCAAAGACTTAGACTTCCATAACCGCGGCGGTCTGAAAGATCTGTCTACCGGCAAGTATTACATCATCAAAGCCGTTCCTTCTACACACCACACGATGGGCGGTTTGAAGATCAATACCAAGGCTGAAGTTTTGGATAAAAACGGCAAGCCGATTCCGGGCCTCTTTGCAGCCGGTGAAGTCACAGGTACGACCCACGGTACCAACCGTCTCGGCGGCAATGCTTATACAGACATCATGGTCTTCGGCCGTATCGCTGGCGACGGTGCCGCTGCTGAAGCAAAAGCCCGCTAATTCTCAGCTCTATTAAAAATCTCATATTTTGATCCTCCCGCCAAGCACGGGAGGACCGGGGGCTTTGCGCCCCCAATTTTCTACCCTTGGAAATTCAAAATGAAAACATTAAAGTTAAGTGCGTGTGTGATTGCTATCTTTGCAGCTATGAACGCGAATGCCGTCGAACTCAACGGAAAAAATCTGACTCAGCAAGATGCTTGGGCCATCGCCGAGGGCGCTCCTGTCAGTATTGCCCCTGAAGCAATGAACCGCGTGCAGAAGTCTTACGACCTGGTTTTGGATGCCGCTAAAAACGGTCGAGAAATTTACGGTCTCACCGTCGGTGTCGGTCTCAACAAAGACCATAAAGTCCTTTCTGCCAACGGTGAATTAAGTGACGAAGTTAAAGCAGGCAGCCGCCGTTTCAACTACAGCACCTTGAGAAGTCACAGCGTTGCGGCCGGTCCGATTCTTGATCCGAAACTGGTTCGTTTGGCCATGGCCATTCGTTTGAACACACTGCTGAACGGCGGTTCCGGCGTCCAGCCGAGAGTTGCAGAACTTTATGCTGAATTCTTGAATAAAGGTGTCACACCGGTTATCCCGACAAAGGGCAGCTTAGGGGATGCTGACATTACTTTAGCTTCACACGTCGGTTCCGCCATGATCGGCGAATGGAAAGTTTTAGTGGACGGAAAAGAAGTTCCCGCTGCTGAAGCTTTGAAAGCTAAAAACATCAAACCTCTGATTCCGGAAGGCAAAGATGCTTTAGGCATTTTGTCCAACAGCTCCGTAGCTATGGCGCTTACGATGGATGCAGCTAAGGCCATGGGTCAGATTCTGAAAGTTTCTCCGATTGTCTACGGCATCAGCCTGGAAGGTTTGAACGGCAACGTTGCCCCGTTCCTTTCTCAGACAACAGCTTTCCATCCGTTCCCCGGACTGCAGGAAAAGGCTAAAGAATTGCGTGAAGTGCTCGCCGGTTCTTATCTCTGGAAGAAAGATCCGAGCAGAAGACTGCAGGATCCTCTGAGCTTCCGCACAACGGTTTACACATTGTCTGAAGCACAGAATGCACTTAATGACCTGAACAAAGTGATCGATGTTCAGATCAACTCTTCTGATGATAACCCCGGCGTGATGGTTAATGCCGACAAGGCTGATACTCAGTACGACCAGGTCGCTCAGTATTTCATTAAGACACCGAAAGCCGAAGGCGCCATTATCCCGACGGCTAACTTTGAAGTTCTGCCTGTCGCACTCGCCGTCCAGCGCGCAACCGTTGCTTTAGGTCATGTCGGACACAATGCCGTTCAGAGAACGATGCGTTTGGATGAACCGGCCTTTACCGACTTGTCTCGTTATCTGGCTGCTAAAGACAATTTAGGTCATGCCTTCGGTGCAACAGAAGACACTTTGGTTTCTATCTACGCTGAAAACATCGACTTAGCCAACCCGGTATCTCTGGACAGCTTCCCGGTTGAAGGCAACATCGAAGACTCTGCTTCGAATCTGCCGCGGGCCGCTCAGAGACTGAAACGCGCTACAGACAACACGTTCCTGGTTCTTTCCATGGAACTGCTTCACAACACTCAGGCAGCTGACTTGAGAAAGATGCAGAATAAGAACTTCAAGATGAGTCCTGCGACAGAAAAACTTTACAAGGCTTATCGAGTCAACAGCCCGTTCGTTGATCAGGACCGTATCTACACGATCGACCTCCAGAACGGAGACGAACTCCTGAAGAACTATCAGCCCTAATCATTAGAAGACAATTGAGCTGAGTTAATTTGAACGACCGGATCATTCGCCAAAGCGGCAGAATATCCGGTCGTTTTTTTTGATTGGCTGAATGCTTCGGAATACAAAAGAGAAAGCTGCGTAAGAGAGCCTGCGGACTCAGGTTTTACACTGATTGGCCGATGATACGGGAGGCTATTTCCTATTCGCGGAAGCTAAAATTAGGTCGAATAAAAGAAGGTGAGATTTATTCTCAAGAAAAAATGACGGAGACAACCTACAGACCCAGAGTAATGAGCGAGCGCGCGTTAAAGACACGCGCAAAAATTATGGATGCGACTCGTGCGTTTATTGTGCGGGAAGGGGTAGGACGTCTCTCAATCGATAAGATCGTTAAAGAATCCGGCACGAGCAAAGGTGCCTTTCTTTATCACTTTAAGAACCGTAAGGCGTTGTTTTGTGCATTGGTAGAAGAGTACGTCGACCATTTAAACGAGCGCATGAATTTTCACATGAGCAAGTACCAAGATGCCGAGGAACCTTTGATCCTCGGATATGCTTCTTGGTATGAAGACTTCGATAAAGATGATGGAGGTTTTGCGGTTCTGGGCGTTGCGCTGTTAGCGCTTCTTCTGCACGAGCCCGACGCGCTGAAACCTTTCCATGACTGGTACGCCAAGGTTTTTAAGATGGTTCAGGATTCTCCGATTAAGACGCCTCAGCTGCTCACTGCCATCATGGCCTTTGAAGGGTTCTTCTTTACGCACAAGATGGGATTTGACTCCTTAGATAAAGAGACGAAAGAAGCGACCTGGAAGTACATCATCGAGCAGGTTGCACCGCAGCCTAAAAGGAAAACGGTCGAGAGTTCTAAAGAAAAAATTTCCGCTTAATCGATCAATATCCGTAATTGGACAGAATCAGAGTCTTGGATTCATCCGCAGATGAGACAAGGCTCATTTCTTATGGACATTTCAGAGGAAGGGAAGCTCGGAAATCGCCTCTTTTTGCCGTCTGATAAGAGAGAAAAGAGGCTATATCCGGAAAATTTCTCCTCTTAGGTTCTCAAGACGGGAAACCTTATCCAAAGACAAGCAAAACACGGGCCATGAATGAAGATAATTGTTTCTAGTTGAAAATAAGGAAACATGAACAATGAACTCTTCAGACGGGATGTTGATTGTCAACGTGTCGGCAATCCAGGCAGTAGCGATTGCAGCGGTGACCTATTATTTCGGAGCTTGGCTGCGCAAAAAAGTTCCGTTTTTAGAAAAGTACTCCGTGCCGAGTCCGGTCGTGGGGGGTATGTTGGTTGCACTGGTACTTTCCTGCCTGGAATATTTCCATTTCATGAAAGTCAACTTTGACACCTCATTGCAGACGCTTTTAATGCTGGCTTTCTTTACGACAATCGGCCTGTCGGCCAGTCTGAAAATCGTTACGGAAGGCGGAAAGCTTTTAGTCTCGTTCTTATTTGTCATTACCATTCTTTGCGTTCTGCAGAACTTCTTGGGTATGGGCCTGGCAGAAATGATGGGATTGGATTTCCATTACGGTCTGCTGGCCGGTTCGGTCTCAATGATGGGCGGTCTAGGAACGTCTGCGGCTTTCGGTGGGGGAGGGGCGTTGGCCATTCCGGCAGCCACTTTCGGCATGGTAGTGGCTTTGCTCATCGGTGCACCGTTTGCCGAGTGGCTCATTCGTAAGTACAAAGTCATTACTCCGAAAGAAGTTGATACGCCGGAGCCGGAACTGCATATTCCGGAAGATCTGGAAACGACAGTTGTTGAAGGAGAGAAAGATCCGACTTATACGCCGCAGCTGCTGAAGGCTGGAACGATCGTTGCCATCTGTATGGGTCTCGGTGCCGTTTTATCTCAGTACATGGGGCAGTACATCACGCTTCCGGCATATATTGGATCCATGATCGTGGCAGCAATCGTCAGAAACGTCGGAGATTTCTCCGGCAAATACACGGTCGAAGGCAAGGGAATGAACGCTATCGCCGAAATCAGCTTGGTGCTGTTCGTGACGATGGCCATTAATGGATTAAAGCTGCATGAACTTCTTAATCTTGCGCTTCCGCTCATGATCATTCTTGCCGGCCAAACCATCCTCATGGTGGTGTTTGCCTGGGCGATGTTCTTTATCTTCGGAAAAACCTACGACGCTGTGATGCTTTGCGCCGGCGGCATCGGTTTCTCCATGGGTTCGACGGCAAACGGCTTAGCCAATATGCAGGCTATTGCCGAGAAATACGGTTCGAGCCCGAGGGCGTGGCTCATCATTAGTTTGGTGGGCGCATTCCTCATCGACCTGATCAATGCGCTGTTAGTTACGTGGATGGGTGCTTGGTAAAAAGGCAGCTTTTTAGGCCCTGTTATCAAACGTAACAGGGCCGAATTTCAATTAATACGTAGTAACACTAATAATGCAAGTTAACGTCAAAATGAGCGTTGTTTTTCGTTTAGTGCCTTTCTTTTTCCATAGAATAAATACGTTCGTCAAGTTTTCTTGACGGTCTACTTAAAAATTATTTTATTTTTAATGGAGTTAAATCCGATGAAAAAACTCGTACTCTTGCTCGCCAGCTTCTGCTTGATGACCGCCGCTTCTGCTGCCTACAAAGACGGCACATACGAAGGTCAGGGCGATGGCAACCACGGTAAGATCGATGTTTCCGTCGTTATCAAAGGCGGCAAGATTGCCGATATTAAGGTCCTCAAACACACTGAAACCGACATGATCATTCAGGCTCCGATCGACAACATGATCCCTGAAATCATTAAGAAGAACGGCACTAAGGGTGTTGAAACTATCGCCGGAGCAACAAACTCCTCCAAGGGTATCCTTGCCGGTGTTAACGCTGCTCTTGCCAAAGCTCAGTAATTTCTGCTGAACAGTCTTTCTTCGAAAGAAGAATGAACTCAGGGGGTCTCTTGCGGGGCCTCCTTTATTTTTACTCAAAATTTTCTCTTTTCTAAAGTCTGACGAATCTCATTGACGTCCTCCTCGTCATAAATGGCGAGGATTCCATACCACCTCTGCAGCGGC
>ERZ860059.1124-NODE-1124-length-11355-cov-2.395929_pt1 | contig 11355 bp, 9 predicted proteins | sample MGYA00510113_ERZ860059 | MGnify/ENA primary metagenome ERZ860059 (study PRJEB30046, sample SAMN00715190) | human gut metagenome | study: EMG produced TPA metagenomics assembly of the A metagenome-wide association study of gut microbiota in type 2...
CCCGGACCCGGCTTCGGTCGAGAGCTGAATTGGATTCAGCTTCGAAATGTTACAACAAATTAATGCTGTACTTTCTCGAGGATCGGCTCAGAAACACCCTTCATGCCGACCAGAGTGAGAGCGGTAAGGAAGGCGACCTGAGGACCTTGGAAGGCGTCTTTGGCGTTCCAGCGTTCGGACAGGGAGTGATTGTTTTCTTCCGTGCCGCCGGCGCCGAGCGTTGTAGCAGGCAGACCATAGAAGAGAGGCACGTTCTGGTCGGTTGCGGCCAGTGTGTACTTGTCCAGAGAAATGCCTAAAGACAAGAGAGAACCGTAAGCAGCTTGGATCACAGAAGCGTCGTCGGCGTTCATGCCGGCAGGACGATCACCGATCTGTTCGATCTTCAGAGAGACCATGCTGTCGCCTTCGAGGCCCCAGCGCATGTTTTCTTCGTCGCAGGCAGCTTCGATGGTTTCCAGAACGGTCTTAACGAAAGCTTCGAGTGCGGGCTGATTGAAGCTGCGGATGTCGAGTTCTGCTTCAGCGCGTGCAGCAATGGCGTTCACGCTGGTACCGCCCTTGATTACGCCGAAGTTGAAGGTGCACTTCGGATCGGTCGGAACCTTGAGTTCGTCCACGCGGACGATGGCGCGGGACAAGCCGTGAATAGCGGAGCCGACGATGCCGAACTTGTGGAGGCTGTGTCCGCCCGGGCCTTCGAAGATGATGCGGAAGCGTTTGCAGCCGACAGCACCGCGCAGGATGCGGTGAACGTTGGCGGAGTCGATAGCGATCATGCCGTCATAGTCATTCTTTTCTTTGAAGAGCGCTTTGCAGCCGCGTAAGTCGCCGTTGCCTTCTTCGCCCAATGTGCCGACGAAAACGATGTCTCCGACGGTTTCAATGTTGTTTTCGTTCAAGCAGCGGATGACCTGCAGCATGGAGGCTAAGCCGGCAGCGTCATCGGAGATTCCGGGGGCGGCGTAGACATCGCCGTCTCTGTGAACTTTGCAGTCGGTTCCGGCCGGGAAGACGGTGTCGATATGAGCGCCGACGACAAGAGTAGGACCATTGCCAGTGCCTTTTCTGCGGCCGATGACGTTACCGATGGCGTCCTGTTTGACGTCCGTCAGACCGTACTGTTTGAACATGCCGAGAAGAACTTTGGCTCTTTCTTCTTCATGGAAGGGAGGGGCCGGAGTTTCAGTCAAAATGATCTGGTCGGCAATGCGCTTTTGCTGCTGCTTGACGGCCAGTTCGAGGGCAGCCTCGACCTGAGCGTTAGAGCGCAGGGTTTTGATAATGTCTTGTGTTTTTTCTGTGCAGACGGGACGCGGATCGGTCATATCTTTCCTTTGAGGTTGTTCGATAAAAAGCAGGGCGCCTTAAGTCACCCATAACCCTCAATTGTTTCAGAAAGTTGCAATTAAGGGAAGGTGGGAAAACAACAATGGATAAGTGAGGGAAAGTTTCTGAGAAATCTTTGGAGAAATGATTAGAGAAGCGTCTGCGGAGCCGAAATAAAAAGAGCGGAGTCCTTTCGGAGCTCCGCTCGGTATGGCAACCAAAACTATTTAGAGTGCAGTGATACGTTCGATCTGCTTGCCGGGATCGACAACGATGGCCTTCATGCCGCGTTTTTCAATGGCGTCCTTGCCGTGTTCGGTACAAATGACCGTTGCGCCCTTGGAAACCAATTTTCCGTTGAAGAGAACCTTACGGCCTTCAATGAAGGAAGCTACCGGCATCTGTGTTGCGAAGTCGTACACCGTGATGTCTGCGTCTGCGCCGACGGAGAGGTGACCCTTGTTAGCCAGACGAAGCATACGAGCCGGGTTCAAAGAGGTCTTCTGAGCAAACTCGCTGAGACTCAGAATATCGAGTTTTACGAGAGATAAGCCCTGAGAGAGGATGACGTTGCGGGGAATGCATCCGCCGTCCGTGGAGATCGCATCAACGACGAAGGAGCCGTCGTCGCGTTTAGCCTGAGCCAAGGCGATACGGGGTAGCGGAGGATTGATGTTGAAGCTTCCGCCGACATTCGTGTCTGCAGCTTCCCAGCGTCGAAGTGCTTCTTCACCGGTCATCAGATCGGAGTAACCGCCGGCGTCATAAACCACGAAGGCTTTTCCGGCTAAGAGTGCGGCTCTCACACCATCTTTGTCTTCTGTGAAGCCGAAGGCTCTCAGGCAGTTGCCGGTCACTTTGGACTGGATCTTGCCGTCCTTGTCGCATGTCAGACGAGTGCCGTTCTTCGGAGAGACATAGCTTTCGCAGAAGATGTTGGGATTAGCTTTGAGCAGATCAATTGCAATGGCTGTTTCTTCCATGGCGTCTTTGATGGCGCCGCGGCAGTAAGCATTGATATGAGCTAAATGCATCGGATAGCCGTCAGCCATCTTGACTGCTTCAATCATGCCGTTGATGTTGGAGCCGTTCTTAGTTGTACCGGCATGCCAGGCAACGTAGGCTCTGCGTTCCAGAGCGGTGCGGATCAGCAGAGAAGAAACTTCCGGTTCAAGCGGATAGTGACCGCCGAGGAGTTTGACGCCAAGCGCGCCTTCTTCCAGAGATTTATCGATCAAGTCGATCATTTCTTGCTGGGAAGGATTGGCATCTTTGAAAGTGAAGGGAGGAGAGGCAAACTGGAGAATTGCCATGTTGATGCCGACGCCGTATTCAGGAACGTTGTCGAGGATGTTGTCCAGAGGACCGGCCATGTCCAGGCAGGTCGTGACACCGTTCATTGCCAGCATTCTCGGGCCGAAGGGAGAGCCCCACATTTCACCGAGGTGGACGTGGCTGTCAATAATACCGGGCTGAAGTGTTTTGCCGGTGAAGTCGATGACTTCTTTAGCTTCTTCCGAAATGTCGCGCTGGACCTTGGCAATTTTGCCGTCCTGAATGGCAACATCGGCAATGCCGTTGACGGAATTCAGGGGATCGACGACCCAAGCATTCTTGAGAAGTAAGTCGTACATGTTTTCTCCTTAGGATTAATTGATCAAAGGCAGATCAATATGTTTTGAAGATCTCTTTAATTTTTTCCTGATCGAGCCCGAACTTCTTAAGGCTTAACTGAAGCAGGATTCTTGCTTTTTGAGGATTTAAGGTTCCTGAGGGAATAATACCGTTGAGTTGCCACCGCGTCATCCCCTCCGTTACAGGGCCGCTGCCGGTTCGGCTGGAGCGGACGCAAATGACGTCTTTAGCCTTCTGAAGGACGGGTTCGAAAACCAAGGGAACCGAACCGTTTCCTGTGCAGCTTAAAACAATGCCGTGATAGTCCTTGTCAATGGCAGCCTCGAGCAGGTCCGGGTTCTGGTCGGCGCAGCACAAAAGTGCACAGACCTTCGGAAACTCTTCGGCTGTATCTGTTTCGCCGACTTCGAAGCAGGAATGCGTTGTGTGAGGCTTGACTGACTCGGTCAGAAAATCAATCTGGTCTCCGATGATGTAGCCGAGAGGACCGCTGCTTGGAGACTTGAAGGTTTCCACCGCCACGGTGTTGGTTTTGACAACGTCTCGCGCGCTGTGAATGGTGCCGTTAAGAGCAACAAGGACGCCTTTACCGATTGCTTTGGGAGAACCTGCTAAACGGACGGCATTCAGAAGATTTAAAGGGCCGTCGGCCGAAAGTGCCGAAGCCGGTTTCATGGAGCCCGTAAAAACAACGGGCTTGTTCGTCTTTAATGTCAGATTTGCAAAAAATGCAGACTCTTCCATCGTGTCGGTTCCGTGTGTCACGACAAAACCGTCGTAGTCTTCCGTGGAGAGTTTATTTATGAGACGAACGAGGGTCAGCAAATCGGAGAGCTTGATGTTGCTCGAGCCGATATTTAAAACCGGGAAAGCTGCGATTTCAGCGATGTCATTGAGCTCTGGCAAGTCCGTTACGATCGAACGAATATCGGCATCTTTGATACTGTAGCCTGTCATTTGCGTTGCGCTTGCTCCGCTGCTGACAATCGTGCCGCCGGTGCCGATGACGGCGATTTTCGGTTTCGTCATGACTGATCTCGATGGTTTGAGGTGTAGTTGTGAAGCGGGAAGAGGGTCCTCTTCCCGCATTGAGAATTACTTCTTATCTCATGAAGATGGCGAGGAGAACAACCGCGACGACCATCGGGAGGAAAGTTCTCTTTGCAACATCGAAAGGATTAGCTTTAGCCAAGCCGGCAACAAGAATGGTGATACCGGCGATCGGAGAAGCTGTACGGCCGGCAGCGCCTGCCAAGAAGGCCAGAGATCCGAGGCTGTGGACCTGCATGCCGAATTCCTGAGCGTGCGGAGTGACGGCACTGTTAAAGGCCATAGCGCCTGCGTCGCCGCTGCCCATCAGGACGGAGAGGACAAACGGTCCGATAGAGCCGCCCCATTGAGCAATTTCTTTGGACTGAACCATCAGAGCGATGAGGCCTTTAATTAAGCCGGAAGCGGTCAAGCCGGCAGCCAGCACGCCGGCCGCGATGATGATGCCCATGATGCTTCCGTAAGAATCTCCCATGCCTTTGAAGAACTGTTTAGAGAATGTTTGCGGGTCGCACATAGCAACGATCAGGCAGACGATCGTACCGATTAACATAGCTTGAGCCACGCCCATCTTGACGGAAGGAATCCAGAACGTGAAGACGAGCATGAGGATGATCGGGATCAGGGGGACAAAAGCCTTGATGGGGTTGGGTTTGAAGTTGGAGGGTTCTGCATCGGCGGCAGGGTTGGCTTCAGCTACTTTTTCGCCTTTATTGTCGCCCAATACCCAGCAGACAATGCACAGGCCGACTGCACCGACTACACCGATCATCAAGGAATAGATGCCGTGATAGCTGATCAAGTCCATGATGGACATGTGGGCCATATCGGAAACGTAAGCGTTATGAGATAAGCCCGGGGAAAGCAGAGAACCGGTGGTACCCATCAGAACGGCTGCGGCAGCGGCGGCAGGTTTAAAGCCGGCTCTGAGCAGCAGAGGAATCAAGGTTGTACCGACAACGGCACCCACACCGGCAGCCGAAGGAATGGCGATGTTGATCGCAAAGGTGAGCAGCGAGGTGATCGGAATCATCAGGATGCCGACATTGCGGATCGGACGGGTCAGATAATGCACCAATGAACGGTCGCATTCTGTGTAGGTGACGCAATAGGCAAAGCCGGTGGCAGAGCAGATGGCCATGATCAAAGCGCCGTTAGTCATGGTTTTGGCAAAGGCGTTTAAGCCTGCCATTGGCGTGAGCGAGATACAGCAGAGAATGAAACCGCCCCCGAACAGCACCATACGGGTTTCGTACTGCTTGATCAGCATGTAGCACATGACGATCAGGACGAGGATGGCAATCCAGCCTGTGATTGGCATAGTTTTCTCCTTATTGGGATTTTTGGTTGGAAACCTCTTTTGTGGTTTGAGGCTATACCAATATTTTAGGATTCGGCCTCGGAAACCGAAGAATAAGATCTATGCCGTTTTGGAATACTTTGAACTATCTAAATTGTCATTTAATTGTATGAAATCAATGGGATAATTTTTTATCCCACGGTAAAACCTTCTTTGACCCAAGGCGCGAATTTGAGACTTTCGGGAATAATGTTCTCTTGCACGAACTGTTTAGCAATTTCGGCAATGACTTCGGATTCCATGACAAATTCCTGTTCTCGGCCGATTAAATACACTTCGCGGCTGAAGTTGGGTTTTTGCATTTCTCGTACGATGAAATGAGGATGCAGGTGAATGTTTTCAAGTACGGTAGTAGGCCGCGAAAATCCCCAGCCGATTCCTTGAGAGACAAGCGTAACCAAAAGTGAGTTGGTGTCGACTGAAATTTTGTCTGGGAATCTCAGAGCGTGCGTTTTCATAAACATCTCGTTGATCTCGCCGGCGCCGCTCTCGTTCCAATAGCGGACAAGCGGCAGTCCGCAGACGGCAAGACGCTGCCATGTCCACTTTTGATCCGGATCTTTCTCAAAGGCTTTGGGAAGGATCAAAACGGAAGGCTCGTGGAAGAGCAGCTTTCTGAAGACATGAGAAGGTTCGGTGGAAACGTCGTTGGTGATGATGAGATCGAGCTTTCTCTCAATCAGGCGCTGGATAAGAACATTGGCGCTGGCTGTCAGCATGACAACCTGGGACAGGTTGGGCAGAAGATTTTTGAGGATCGCAACGCCCAAATTTAAATGCAGGCTTTCTAAGATCCCGATGCGGAGGATCGGCTTAATGTAGTTCTTGCTTTGGAGGGAAGACAAAGAGCGTGTCATTTCGCCCTTGAGTCCTCTGAGCTGGCGATGCAGCAAATGGGCTTCCGGAGTAAGTGTCAGCGGTCGGGAGTTGCGAATAAACAGTTCAAAGCCGATGGAGTTTTCGAACTTCCGAATGATCTTCGAAACTGCGGACTGAGTGATGCCGAGGGCATGCCCAACGGCCGAAAAGCTTCGCAAATCGCAGCACATGAGAAAAACGCGGGTCTCATTACTCAAGATGGAGTCGGTGATAGGTTTGCTCATGATCTTTCTCGAAGCCGATTACTTTTTCAGTGTAATGAAACTGAAAACAATTGAGCCTCCGGAAGGAGGCTCAATTAGCAGGAATACTAATGATTAGCGGACGACACAGGGAGCTTCGCCGGCAGGCAGAGCTTCAATGACTCCAATGCGGTAAACGGTTTCGCCTGCAGCTTCCAAAGCTTTCTGAGCTTTTTCGGCATCTTCGGCAGCGACGATGACTGCCATGCCGATGCCGTTGTTGAAGACGCGGTACATTTCGTGATCTTCAATGTGGCCTTCCTGCTGGAGCCAGTCAAAGACAGCCGGACGTTTCCAAGAGCCTGCTTTGATCACGCACTGAGTGCCTTCGGGAAGGACGCGGGGAATGTTCTCAAGCAGTCCGCCGCCGGTGATGTGGGCCATGCCTTTAATGGTTACGCTCTTCATGGCTTCCAGAACCGGTTTAACGTAGATGCGGGTCGGTTCCATAACGGCGTCAGCCAAAGTCTTTCCGTCGGAGAGTTTGGTTGTCCAGGGTTTGCCGGAAACTTCTACAACTTTGCGGATTAAGGAGAAGCCGTTGGAGTGGGGGCCGCTGGAAGCAAGTCCGAGAACGACATCGCCCGGTTTGATATGGCTGCCGTCAATGATTTGGCTCTTTTCGACGATACCGACGGCAAAGCCGGCAAGGTCGTATTCACCGGCCGGATACATACCCGGCATTTCAGCGGTTTCGCCGCCGATCAGTGCGCAGCCGGCAAGCTCGCAGCCGTGCGCAACGCCTTTTACAACGCGTTCGGCAACGTCGACATCAAGATGACCGCAGGCGAAGTAATCAAGGAAGAATAAAGATTTAGCGCCTTGAACCAGGATGTCATTGACACTCATACCGACCAAGTCCTGGCCGACGGTGTCGTGACGGTTCAGCAGGAAAGCGAGTTTCAGTTTGGTGCCTACACCGTCCGTTCCGGTAACCAGAACCGGTTCCTTGTAATCCTTGGAGATTTCAAACAAGGCACCGAAGCCTCCGATGGAACCGAGTACTCCGGGAATCAGCGTCTTTTTGGCAAAGGGTTTAATGCGTTCAACTAACTCGTCGCCGGCGTCGATGGAGACTCCGGAGTCTGCGTAGGAAAGAGGTTTTGTCATCTTTAACAGCTTTGAGATTGAAGATTGGGAATTGCTCAATTCTAGAGGAGAAAAAGCCGCCGAACGGCATTTCAACTCCGCGCATGAGGTTAACTCCCAAACTCCCGCGAAATAGTTCGGTATTGACTTTTAGTCTTTCAGGTTTCGCGGGAATTTGTTGTTAATACCAAGAAGCTCGAGAATGTCTCGGGCTTTCTTACTAATAGGCCTTCCAGCCCAGACAGACTTACTCGGCGGTCTGACCGCCATGATCCCCTTAAGCATTGCCATGGCCTTATCTAAAGAGTCTCCCGGTAAGTCCAAGTCGAGCTTTTGCTCGTTTTCTTTGACCGTGTAGAGCATCCTCATTCTTAAAGATTGGGCGATAACAAAGAGCAGGAGCTTACCGACATAGGTCCTTTCAGTGCAGCGCAGTCGGTTGTTCCCGTTAAGGACTTTCATTTGTCTAAAGGCCGTTTCAACAATCTGTCTTTTCTTGTAAACCGCCAGGCATTCAAACGGGTCCTTAATGCAATTTGTTCTGATGGCGAAGCACCCGGCTCGAGTTAAAAATTCTTCGAGGCCTTTGATATTTTTAACCCAGACTTTCTGCCGATTTTCAACAATGTAATTTTTGACTCTGCTCCAGTCAGCCGGATGCACTTTTTCTCCGCTGTTTTTCTTCTCGAGCACTTCCTCGACCTTTTGATGCAGAGAGATAGCCTGTAAAGCAGCAAGTTCAGGATATTTATATAAGTGCAGTGAAGTACTAAGACGCAGAGGTCCGAAGTCCGTGGCCTTGGCCCAGAGCTCTTCCGTCGTTCTGGCGGCAACTTTCAGTCGGCCGTTCAAGAACGCCGGATTACTAAGACTGGACTTATATTTTTCAAAGAGCTGCCTGACACTTTCTTCTGTGAGCGGGACGCCGCAAACGTAATTTATTTCAATATCGAGCAGCCGCTGGATATTGTAGATGCTCTGATAGCCTCGATCCGTAACGATAACCGTGTCCTGAAGGTTGTAGCCGTTGTGATGCAGATCCATCATCAGATGAGGGTAAACGGATTTATCTGTAATACTGCCTTCGCTTTCGTAGGCGTAACAGACATCGCCGTTCAGATAGTCAACGCCTAACGTGAAGTTAACTTGCCGCAGTTCCGGATTTTGTTTTGCGTACCCGTATGCAGCGTTGCTGATGGTTACCGAGTAGGTGCTGAGCGCCGTGGAGTCCAACGCGAGATAGCGGAATCTAGGGCCTGTTTTTTTGAGTTTTTCTGCCTGAGTCTTTACCGAGTTAAAGTGCTCAACACATCGTTGATTCCGAAGTTTTAGGTAAGACGTAATATCCTGATGCGTTATTTCTGAGAGCATTTCACTGATGCGCCGGCCCGAGAATATTCGAGCTTTTGGCAGCCAGTGCTGAGAGGCCCATTGTTCAAAGCAGTCCATGGAGCCGCCGTCGAGGTACTGGTATATAGCCAACCTCAACAAGTCCGAGCCGATTTCCGCCCCGAAAGTCTCTTTTAAGTCTTCGAGCATTCCGCTTTGCTGAGCAACCAGCCAGCACACGGCAGAAGCACCATAGCTAACAATGTCATTAAGAGGACTCGGAACTCTTTGGTTCAACTCTTCCTGAACTTCTTCCGGTGTTCGCTCAACAAGCTGCTTATCTTCGTAATAAAGAATCTTGCCTTCATATTGTGGGTTCTCGGAAAGATATTTCTTTCCGAGCCGAACTCTTCCGGTCTCTGTATCCAAGGCTCCGACGTACTTTCTTTGTGCGATACGGGAGCGTTTCTTTTCCGCATCCCATTCATTTCTGTAAGTCTCGACGTAAGTGTGCCCCTTCCTGACGTAAGTATGGAGGCAGAAGTGCGGAGTGTCATAAACTCTTGGGCGACCCATTTTAATAGACCTATATTATTAAAATACCGATCTATTATAGCATAAAAATGCCGTCATTGAAATCTTTTGTTTAAAGGAATCAGAGAATTAGTTGAAGAAAAATAGCCCGATTAAAAATAATCACGGGCTATTTCACGGGAGTTTGGGTTAACTGCTAACCGACGGTTTTCTTATGGGCTGTGCGCAGGCGCGCAAACAAAAAGCCGGCAGCAAGCCGGCTCTTTGAAGCTAAGGATGGTTTAGTAATGTTCGGCGGAAATGATCTTGTGCGCAAGAGCTTTGGCGCTCATTGCGCCGAACGGGCCGCGGCCGTCGGATAAGAAGATTGCAGGCGTCCCCTGCAGTCCGAGATAATCGGCCAGCGCAATGTTTTGTTCAATCATCTCTTCCGAATATTCATTCGGCATTCCGGTGGGCATCTGATCGTATTTCATCCAGCGAACCAAGGCGTCAGCCTTGTCGGCGCTGGAGTAGATGCACCCGGCGATTTCTTTGGATTCTTCGCTTAAGAACGGCCAAATGTAGCAGTAGATGGTGACGTTCATTAAATTGGCGAGCGTTTCGCGGCTGAGCCGTTTGCAGTAAACACACATCGGATCCATGAAAACAGCGAGCTTACTCACACCGTTGCCTTTCACTACCTTGATTGCGTTTTCTTTAGGCCATCGTGATTCATTAAATGTCATTGTCATGGAAATTCCTCCGATCGAGTACGGCCTAGGATAAACCCGAGGAAAAGGCGACGGGGTATACCTGTTTCGTTTTGAGTAGCAAGCAGAATGATCTCAGTCTTATCGAGAAACCTTTAGAATCCGAAAAGTAAACAAACAGACTGATGCAGGTTAACGATTTGGTTGAATCCGAGAAAGACAAGAAGGAACAAATAAGGGGCCAGCTTCCTTTGGATTTTTTCCCTGAAAAACAGCCGACTCTCTCTAATTTTATTGTGGGGTCGAACAGCGAAGCTGTGGCCGTGATTTCCGAGCTGAAGGAAGGACGCGGACCGCAGTTTACTTACCTTTGGGGATATGAAGGTGTCGGCAAAACACACCTCGTACGCGCTTTGGGCAAACAAAGCGAGGGGGTTCCTGCTTTCGACGAAAACCGCACAATCTACGCCGTAGACAATGTTCAAGATCTGACGCCGGAACAACAGCAGGAGCTGTTCGTTCTTTACAACACCGTGCGCGAGCATCCCGGAACCCATCTTGTCGTGACTGCAGACCGCAGCCCGAAAGATTTTGAACGTCAGGGCTTCCGTAAAGACCTTACCAGCCGCTTCAGCTGGGGCGTTGTTTTTGAGCTATCTTCGCTGTCTGACGAACAAAAGCGCCAGGTTATTTTGGAGGCGGCGTCTCAGACCGGCCTGAAAGTGGCGCCGGAAGTTCTGAACTGGATCGAGAATAATTTTCCGCGCGACATGCACACGATGAGTAATCTGCTTCACAGCTTGGACCGTTATGCCATGTCAGCCAAGAGAGCCGTGACCATCCCCTTGATCAAAGAATGGCTCGAACGCAATCAAGATACAAAGGAAGATCGGTGAAATACGCGTTTTTTGATTTAGACGGCACCTTGATTCCCGTCGACAGCTCAATCCTGTGGGCCGAAACCTTGCTTTCCCACGTCGGCAAAGATGAAAAGCAGCTTCGCGCCGAACGAATTCAATACGACGTCGACTATAAAAACGGCTGCCTCGATATCAATAAATTCGAAGATTTTGAAATGAAGCTGCTGGCGCGTTTCCCGCGCCGCGAACTCGATGAACTCCGAGTTCAGTATCTAAAGCGGGACATCATGCCGCACGTACTGCCCATCGCAGTGGATCTCGTCAAAAAATACCGTGAGGCCGGTGCTAGAGTTGCA
>ERZ860059.1133-NODE-1133-length-11253-cov-2.169584_pt1 | contig 11253 bp, 7 predicted proteins | sample MGYA00510113_ERZ860059 | MGnify/ENA primary metagenome ERZ860059 (study PRJEB30046, sample SAMN00715190) | human gut metagenome | study: EMG produced TPA metagenomics assembly of the A metagenome-wide association study of gut microbiota in type 2...
CAATTATAAACTGAAATTCGAGTATATAGAAAGAGGGTATCTTGACAAGGGCGAAATAAGCAAAATATGCAATAAAGAATTTGTTTCAAAGCGATTAGAACAGGTACGGTTCATATTTAGCTACTATACGGGATTTTCATACGTGGATATATGCAAATTAACTAATAACGATATACGTTTAACATTAGATAACAGCTGGTGGATTATAAAGAAACGCCCAGTAGAATATCCAATCTTATACAGGGTATGTTTGTGGGTGCGCCCAGTGACATTTTTTATGAACACATTGAACAGAAGATTTTCCACTGTGAAATTGTGGTGGATAATGATAAGGTGAAACAGGAAACTGCCAATTAAAAGAAGTTGCCCAAATCGTAGATTTTAGGGACGAGGGCGGGAACGACAAGACACAAGAAGAAAATCAATCGCATAAAGAATGATCCGAAGTTGCAACATCTGATTAAAAAAGAGGATTAGAAACAAGATACCCCAATTTTCCAATAGATAGCTGAAGATTTGGGGCACCTGTATTATTATTTTCCTTATTATAACTTAGTCATAATTACAATATATTCTTCGGTCATAGTACTGACGTTAGCACCCTTTTTATTAGATGGACTGGTTTTACTTGGCATTCTTTTGTTAGGTATGGAGCGCACATAGGTAATTTCATGCTTGAAGCCATATTTTTCAAATATTTCAGCAGTAAAATAATCTAATGGAATTTGCACCTCTTTCACAGTTCTATTTCCAACGACATAACAAACTCTTCCACCTTTTCTGACAACATTAGCAACATTAATGGACTGCGAATATTCATCTAAAAATGTAACAACCTCATAATAGCGCTTTACATCCGATTGTTTTATCAATTCCAATTCCTTTGCTAAGGCAAATGTATCTATCGATTCTATTTTTTTCGGAATGCCGCCCATAAGAGTACGATCTATGTTTTTTGCATTGGGAAATTTAAACCACTCACTTGCCCATCTTGAAAATTGCCCATAAGCAACAGTAGTACGACTATCACCATAAGGAGGTGAAGTTACTACCATATCAACACTATCTTTTGTCAATAATGAACTTGGTATCTCATATACACTATTACAGTCCGATATTTTTGCCGTGAATATTGAGGTATCTTTCAAAAAATCATTTAGACCATCAATATTTCGTTTTACTTTATCAACGATTAAAGTAAATGGATTTGGATTATAAGTCGGGATTTTTTCAGCATCAATACGATAACGTTTAAATTCTCCATTCCGAGTAAAAGAAACATCTCGTATGATTTCTGCTAATGCAAGATTAAAAAATGATTTAGTTTCAATAAACTCTAAATTATCTATTATTGATGATAAATATTTTAGTTTTATCAAATTCTCTTTACTGTACCAATAGTCATGTTTTGTGATGTGATCAAAATCGGATTCAATATATTTCCAATCGTTAATCTCAAAGCTATCTATTTTCTTTACCATTTAATATATCATTGAATGACTTTTCTATTTCAATGATATTAAATTTGGTTATTTTGACTTCTGCAATAAAACGAGCCAAAGGATTAATATCTATTCCCACTGAATTAATTCCTTTAATAGCCGCTTCAACAAGTGTTGTTCCCGAACCCATATATGGATCTAATATCATATTAAGGGCATCATTAGGCCTATAGTCGCAAATTAGCTTCCTTGCTATTTGCGGAATCATCATTGCAGGGTAGTTATGATAACAATGCGTATATTCTTTGGTATTTGAATCCCTAAAATCCCAATCTGAAGTATATTCTCTTCTGTACATAGTTCTAAATATTTTCGCAAAGATAATAAATTACTCTCAATATGAGAGTGGAGAAGGCCTTTTTATTTTCGAACTTTGCTCTCAAAATGAGTGCAAGGGTATGAAAGTAAAGAAGACAGATTATCAACTAAAGATTATAAATATCTTTAAGGAGTTGAGACAGAATCAAAATATGACACAAGCTCTTGTTAGTGACCTCTTGGGAATTAATAGTTATGGGCAAGTTGGCAATATTGAAAGTCCCAAGTTCCCACATAAGTATACTCTCAAACAGATAAGTGTACTATGTAGAGAATTTAATTACCCCATTGAATCTGTATTCCTAAGTGAAGAGGAGCTTAAATTGGAAAAAAATGAACTTGTAAAATGTTTAATTCAAAAATTAGTAGAATATGATGGATAAAGAATTGATTATTAATGAATTTAATAGAATTAAAGCTTTGGGGTATCTCAAAAGTCGTAGAACTCATAATACAGGTATAGGTAAGACCTTTGAGGATTATCTCGGGGTTGATGAAAATAATAACAAAGCTCCGGATTTTGCAGGGTTTGAAGTTAAAAGTAAAAGAGCCGAAACATCTTCTTACTTAACTTTATTTACTAAGAGCCCATCCCAACCTCCCAAAGTAAACACATATTTAAGGGATACATATGGAGAAAGTTATGAAGACAATCCAAACTTAAAAAGATTACATACTTCAATATTTTCCAGCAAATGTAATACTTATAGAGGTATTTATGGTTTCATCATAATTAATGATAAGGTTAATAAAAGAGTAGTTATAGAAGTCAGAAATCTCCAATCTAACCAAGTTGATAGATCTGCCTATTGGACTTATGAAGAACTTGATACATGTCTAAACACAAAACTTAAAGCATTGTTTTTTGTGTACGCAGATAGAAAAGGGAGAAGAATATTTCCATTATACAAAAGCGAAGATTTACTTAAAATCATCACTTAGTAAACTATTGCAATTAATTGATGATGGTAAATTAATGGTGGATATTCGAATAGGATCATATAAAAGCGGTAAAAATAAGGGTAAACCACATGATCATGGAACTGGTTTTAGAATAAAGCCAGTAGATTTAGATTCTCTTTATGAAGAAAAAATAGAAATACAGTAATACGATTACCGGTATTGGATATAACAAAGAAGAGTTGCAAATTCCAGCAACTCTTCTTTGTGTAGTCTATTCTACAATAGAGGTATAATAACATTTTTCCAAAGAAAAACTTATTCCAAAGTGCTCCATATTTTCTATGCGAGATATTTATTTACCAATCAAATAATATCTTATATAAAAAGGATTCATACAGATTTTTGTAGATTAATTTTCTCGCCACTGGTAAAAGTTTTGGGTAACAATTCCACACAGAACAGCTAGGTACTGAAATTTTATGTAGACGGTTATCATATCTATTATGACCGAAAAATCCTAAGACAAAAGAAATGAAACAATTAAAATCGAATTAGAATAACTGCAATAATCGGGGAAAATCTAAGCGTGGCAAAGGACATTACCCGCATTTTAGGAGCGAATGAAAAACAGGATGACTATCTTTCAGGTAATGGGGTATCTCGTCACATGGAGCTTCCGAGTATCTTGTCGGCTTGGCAATATCAGAAGCCTACGGTGATATAAAAGTTCTCAATAACCCACTCAATAGAGCACATATATACATAAGGTATTATTTAAGTATCAAAACATCACAGTTTTAATGCATTCATTTGACATTATTACAACCATTTTAGAATTAAAGCATATGATGTACACATACCATCTCAGTAAACCATGCTATACTCGCACTTCATCATTTTACAAATGATATAAAAAATAATATCAACTAATCAACCTTATACATTTTTTCATATTCGTAACGGAAGTATTTCTTTAATCGTTTTTTGTGATAGCTAAAATTTGTTTCAATTTTTGCAGGATTATTATAAAGAGCTATCTCTTTCCTCAGTATTCTTCATAAGCAGACTATCGCAAAAGCAGATAGAAAATTAGTGAAATAATTCATGGGATATGCTTTAAGACAAAAACATAAAGTTTTGAATTTCAATACGGTAACTCTTTTATAAGAATCCCATTCAGATCATTGAAATAAGAGAGCAATTCAAAGTTATTTTTTGAGTTGCTCTTTTTCATAACGCAAGATGTGCAATATCTTAAACCAAGGATGATGGTAAAAAGAATAAAGAGACATACTCAATGTCTACCCGAAAGTAGCACAATAAGAAATTAAATTTCCTATTATAAAGAATCTAAAACAAATACAAATGTCGAAATCATACAATAGGAATCCTATACGATTGCTTATATTTGTACTATCAGATCGTTTTTCAACAGATACCCTTTCTAAATATGTACAAAGAATACTTACCATGCCATATACTTGCTCCCTACGTTGATAGATATTGGGAATTCAAAGGCCAAACAGTACAAGGTATGCAAATAAAACTATCTACAGATGGATGTACGGACTTTATGTTCATATTAGAAACCACTGTTAATCATGGCATTATGATGCAACCTTATCATTCTTATTTTATTGGTCCCATGAACGTCTGTTCGACATTAATAACATCATCAGGTACTATCAATACATTTGGAGTTCGCTTTCGTCCATTCGGACTATCCTGTTTTATGAAAATTCCTCTAAGCGAATTAACAAATATAAGGGTTAGTGTGAATGACTTAAACACTATTTTTAGCGATTCTTTTGCTGAAAGGTTATTCGAAGAACAGGGTATTCAGTGCAAGATTAATTTAATAGAACGCTATCTGAAAGAGCACCTATATAAAAGCAGCCATACAATGGATGCACAAATCGCATATGCTGTGAATCAAATAAATGCGCATGAAGGTAAGATATCCATAAGCCATTTAATGGATGAAGTTAATCTTTGCCAGCGACATTTTGAACGAAAATTCAAGTTACATACAGGTTTCACTCCTCAAAAATATAATAGTATAGTAAGATTCAAAAATGCGATTAAAATATTGAAGAACGAATCATTCGACAATCTTTTATCAGTAGCGGTAAAAGCCGGATATTATGATGCTTCTCATTTATCAAGAGAAGTAAAAAAGTTATCAGGTAGTACTCCAAATTTCTTTTTATCATTGCCACTCGATAATGAGACTACTATCATTTATACAAAATAAAAAAAGTCGAATTCATCCAATACTCGTGTCTTACTATCCTTTATATTTGCAGCATTAACTAAGTATATAAACAGTAAGAACATGAAACTTTGGAAATATAGTGGGACATTTTTAACAGCGACAGGAATCATTCATACGATTTATGCACTATTTATCGGAAAAGATGCTTTTTCGGAAATGCTCAGAAATGGATTAGTAAATTCTATTGGAGAGAATTATAGTCAAGGTTTCGCCTTTTGGTTCTTGATCTGTGGAGTAATACTTATCCTTTTGGGGCAAACGCTTCAATATTATATCAGAAAAGAACAAAAACCGGCACCCGTATTTTTAGGTTACTCTATTTTACTGCTTACCATAATCGGTTGTATTATTGAACCTGCCTCCGGTTTCTGGCTCTTTTTGCCGCAAGCAATTATTATTATTTATTCAAATAAAAAATAGGATTGTGATATCCTTCTATTTTGAAAAGAGGGCAGACTTGTGCCTGCCCTCATAACCATTAAACAAATCACATTCGAGTCTTAAAGACCTACTAGCGATTCTGGTTTTAGAAACTCTGCTCAAGGCAGAAAGCGTACACACCTATACAATAGAACACTGCATAATAGCAGCATTAACTAGTCACACACCACCAAACAGATCGTTTAGAATTAAAGGTATGCGAATGGTGTGAGTCCGGCTACCGCTTTATATCAGACATCTTGAAATGCCGGACATTTTTTCCTTGGGGAATATTCAGATGTCTGCAAAATCTTCTGATATTTATAATATCATTATCACTATAATAACTAAAATTCCAAATTAGATCATCCACATTTCTTACATTTTCAACAATTGCCTTAAAATATGGAAAGTCTACATCACCCAGCGAATGACCAAGCAATGTAATCTCTTTCAAATCATTCAGTGACTCAAAAAAGCCCAAGTTATGATCTATTATGTCATTAGAATGTTTTATGTTCTTCGCATAATAATTTTCCAAACGCTCCTCAATATGATCTACAGCATAATACCTTATTGGATTTTTCCAATTCCCTTTTTTCATATCCTTTAAAAAGAAAGCGAGATAGACCAACTTATCATTGGCAAAATATTTACCCTTCTTATCCTTCAGATTCGGGCGATATCTCCGACGATTTTTATGTTTATGAACCCACTCATCAAAAGCGACTTCATTATCCTCTACATTATGCCCTAAAACCAAAGAGCCAAATTTCTGCCTTCTATCGCCGTGAATATAAAGAATATGTTCCCGGGAAATATTATATTCTGTTTCAAGAAACAATGTATAATTAAAATTCAGGTAAACAGCGTTCGGATCAAGATACAGCATATTCTTCCTAAACCCTTTCTTGTAATGTATTGTATTAATCCACCGGTGAAACTGATATTGCATTTCGAAGGTACAAGAAGAAACAACATCAGCAACAATATCTATAGGACCTAAATATTCAGCATAACTAAAATTCTCGTCATCTTCGTATAATCGCGGCAAATTCTCATCAACAAAATCAAAAATACGTTCCCTGTTCAGTTCACTAAGATATTTTTCAAAATCCTTCCATAAATAGTCTTTAGCCCATGTGTTCTTTGGAACTGGCAATTTGCGTCCGTACTGAAGGCACAAAAGATAATCATTATAATCATCAAAATTATTCATCATAGATCGGGGACCGAAGAAGAGTTCGAACATCTTCACGACAAAATCATTGTGCTTTAATAGGTAGCTGCGAAAATCCATATATGTAGAATCAGCACCATGATATCTGTCAAATCCATTACCTATAATATAAAGATGATGTATGGGATCACCATTAATTGAATATCTTTTTTTTCGATAAGGTTCGAGCATTTCGGCTCTACGCTGCAGGCAATAATCTTTCATCCCACTGACCAATTCTTTCGTTGAAAGGTCAAGCGGACATTGCATCAAATAATCACGAGCACTATATTTGGCCATATAATCTCTAGCTCGTTTAAAGGTAAGCCCGTCTATTCTCATGAATCCATTACGAGCTCTGTCAATTAGACGGGCTCTATCAAAAGAATATAGAATATCACTATCGCCAATGTTCATAATTATCAAATTTTCAGTCACAGATTACAGCATCTATTGTTCTAGACCAAACTGTATCATTACATAAGACAACAAAGATAATAATTTTCAAAGTTCGCTAGTCTCATTGCCCAAAGATAACTAACCAATTTCATACCGTTTGACCTATTGTTATGCAGTTATGAATAAAATAAAACCTCGTCAGCAAATCATATTTTCACCTATCATTCAACTGCTCAGCCTGTTACAATGCATCTTCTTATTCTTTTAATGCAAACAGACACATAGTCTGCTGATTTGAAATTGTCATTCTATAAAATAATTTATGCCTTTAAGCTAACTCACATAATGTGCGATAGCTAATCCATATTATGTGCGGTAGCTATTGCACATTATGTGAGTTAGTTGTCGCACTATATGCGCCAATCAATATCATAGATAGAAAAGCATGATTGCGACATTCAAATATACAGAGAGAGAACATAATACCCCAAAAAGAAGGTGCATTGTATTCATTTGTATAATAGAGTATTATGGGAAAAAGTGACTATGAGTTACTTACTCTATTGATGTTTCTTGAATCTACTTTCGAGTTACTGCAATCATTGCAGACGAACACAATAAACATTTTCTCTATAAAAAAAATCCCCGCAGGTGCATAAATTAATTCGTCCGCCTATAGGCAACTTTGCGTCCGACTATAGGCAAACGTAACGTCGGCTATAGGCAAACTTGCGTCCGGCTATAGGCGGACGAAAAGATGCCTATAGCCGGACGAATTAATTTATGAATGCGGTGACGTTATTTTCTACAGAGAAAACCTTTATTCAATTATGCCGTTGTTCTTAAGATTTTGAAGATGTATTTATAATGTGCAGCCAAGAAAGAACTCTGCTATTTTATGGCGTAGAAATCAGTTTCTCTTTTCGTATAATCTTTTTTATCTCTTCTTTTACGATTCTTAACTCCGAAGATTTCGTAACTATAAAGAAACCATCTACTTTTACCCCGTATTTGTAAGAATTTGAAAGAAACTTCGTCTAATAAACTAAAAACTAAAACGATTCCAAACATGAAACACAGATTGTTGCTACTATTACTATTCGTGTTCACCGCAGTGATGACAGGTTGGGCACAAAACTCCGCTATGCCGTCCTATACTGTCAAAGGGGTACTTTTGGATTCACTGACTCAGGATGGAGAACCATACGCTACTATTAAGATTACTAAAAAAGGAGCACCGGACAAGGCTGTCAAGATGGCGGTGACGGGTGCCAATGGTAGGTTTCAGGAGAAACTGAATGTAGGTGCGGGAGATTACGTCATTACTATTTCTTCGATAGGCAAGGCGCCCGTCACGAAAGAGTTCACTTTGAAACCATCGGTTAGAGTCATTGATTTGGGGACAATGCTCTCCGCTGAGGCTAATAATGAATTGAAAGGAGTGGAAGTCGTGGCGCAAAAGCCTTTGGTCAAGGTGGATGTAGACAAGATAGAGTATAATATTGAGGATGACCCCGACTCGAAATCGAACAGTATATTGGAGATGCTTCGAAAAGTGCCTTTAGTGACAGTAGACGGAGAAGACAACATACAGGTGAATGGTAGCAGCAGCTTTAAAATACACGTCAACGGGAAGCCCAACAATATGATGAGCAACAACCCGAAAGAGGTGTTGAAGAGTATGCCCGCCAATTCCATTAAATATATCGAGGTGATAACATCGCCCGGAGCTAAATATGACGCTGAAGGAGTGGGAGGTATTTTGAATATCGTAACAGTAGGCGGTGGATTCGAAGGATATACGGCAACATTCCGGGCAAATGCCAGCAACTACGGTGCCGGTGCCGGCGGCTACGCAATGGTGAAGCAGGGGAAAATGACTGTCTCTGCCAATTACAACTTTAATTACAATGACCGGCCCCGTGGATATTCGGACAGCTACCGTGAGAACTATGAGTCGGATACGGAAAAATATCTTGAATCAAATAGCAGTTCCAAGTCGAAAGGCAACTTCCAGTATGGAAATTTGGAAGGCAGTTATGAGATTGACACCTTAAGGCTGCTGACGGTGGCTTTTGGAATGTATGGCAGCAATAGTAAAAATTATGGCGATGGATTTACCACCATGTATGGTGCTAACCATGAGGACATAGCCTACAGCTATCGGACCGGCAATCATGGAGATGGCTCCTGGTATTCCATCAATGGAAACATCGACTATCAGCGCACGTCCAGAAAGAACAAGCAGCGGATGATCACTTTCTCCTATAAGATCAATACGCAGCCTCAGACAAGCAATTCTAATACTGGCTATGAAGATATTCACGCCAAAGAGGAGGTGGATGACCTTGTGAAACGGTTGCTGTTAAAAAACAGCCAGTCGGACGGCAAAACGAATACCATGGAACAGACCTTCCAAGTGGACTATACGACTCCGATAGGCGAGTTGCATACCGTGGAGGCAGGTGCGAAATATATCTTCCGCTGCAATACCAGTGACAACAAACTATATGAAGCAGCCGGAGGAAGTGACGATTATTTATATAACGAAGACCGCAGTAGCGACTATCGTCATTTGAATCATATTTTAGCCGCTTATCTCGGATATACATTGAAATATAAGGATTTCACCTTCAAGCCGGGAGTGCGCTATGAACAGACTGTGCAGCGGGTGAAATATATCGTTGGACCGGGTGAGAATTTTCACACGAACTTCAGCGACCTGGTGCCATCCGTCTCTCTTGGCATGAAGCTCGGCAAGACTCAAAACATGCGTGTCGGTTATAATATGCGTATCTGGCGTCCGGGCATCTGGAATCTGAATCCTTATTTTAATAATCTGAATCCGATGTTTATCACCCAAGGTAACTCGAACCTGAAAAGTGAAAAAAGCCATGCGTTCGACTTGTCTTATAGCAATTTTAGTGCGAAGTTCAATATCAATGTGTCGCTGCGCCATTCTTTCAACAATAACAGTATTGAGAATATAAGCCGGTTGATTACGGCGCCCGAAGGGGAGATGTTTGACAATGATCCTACGCACATAGCACCGGAAGGAGCCTTGTACAGCACTTATGCCAATATAGGAAAGAGCCGGAACACAGGAATGAGCTTGTATCTGAACTGGAACGCGTCTCCTAAAACGCGCCTGTACGTCAATGGCCGTGGAAACTACAGCGACTTGAAAAGTGAAGCGCAGGGATTGCACAATTATGGATGGAACGGTTCTTTCTATGGTGGCGTCCAGCATACTCTTCCGTTGAAAATACGGTTAAGTCTGAATGGTGGTGGTAGTACTCCTTATATTAATCTACAGGGAAAAGGTTCTGGCTATTATTATTATAGTTTGGGTGCGAGCCGTTCTTTCCTGAAAGATGAGCGTTTGAGCCTGAATGTGTATTGCAGTAATATATTTGAGAAATACAGAAGCTATAACAATCATACGGAAGGCGTAAACTTCCTGTCGAAGAGCAGCAGCAAGTGGCCGAGTCGTAGCTTTGGAGTCAGCATCAGCTACCGGATTGGTGAACTGAAAGCTAGTGTGAAGAAAGCTGCCCGAAGCATCAATAATGACGATGTGAAAGGTGGTGGCGGCGAAGGTGGGAATACAGGTGGAGGAGGTGGTCAGTAGACCACTTCCACGCACGCTGTGATTTCTTTATTTCTGCCTTACATCCTGCTTATTGGTATTGAAACCTAACTTGGTAAGTCCTGCCTGTACATCGGGATGACTCATGAAGAGTTTCCATAACAGCCCTGTCCGGTAATTCTCGATCATGACTGCAATTGGTCCCTGGTCGATGGCAAGGTAACGTTGCGGATACCAGTTGTCTGTTTCGCTGAAAGCATCGTAGAATCCGAAAGGACCGAAGACTTTGTCCCCCATATTATACAGGTGGCGCATCACTTGCATCGAATATTCCGGTGTATAGACGATGGATGAAAGGGCGGCGGTGGGAGAGATAACCCCTTTGTCATCCTGTTCATTCGGTGAATGAGCAGCGTATCCGTCGACGGAATAGCTGGCGGTCAGTCCCCAGCAGTCCGGTCCGAAACCTTTGTAGTGTTTGGGGTTGCGGATGCAGTAAGCACGGTTCACTAATGTCAGATTGCGCATTTCGTGGAAGTAGCTGGGGCAGTATTCGTCTTTCAGACCGACGGGGTCGAGTCCGAGGAAGGAGTATTGTGCCCAGAAAAGCGGTCCGGCTTCCGTGCCC
>ERZ860059.1142-NODE-1142-length-11162-cov-4.501936_pt1 | contig 11162 bp, 7 predicted proteins | sample MGYA00510113_ERZ860059 | MGnify/ENA primary metagenome ERZ860059 (study PRJEB30046, sample SAMN00715190) | human gut metagenome | study: EMG produced TPA metagenomics assembly of the A metagenome-wide association study of gut microbiota in type 2...
CCCGATCATACCCGTTTGCAACAGACGATCCCTGTTGTCCCGGCCAAAGTGCTCATCGTAGAAGGTATTCTGATTTTCGACAGTAAAGCTCTACGCGACCTGATGGACATCAAGGTTTTTGTCGATACCGATGCCGACTTACGTCTGGCCCGCCGGATTTTGAGAGACGTGGCCGAAAGAGGACGCACCATGGAATCGGTTATCAACCAATACATCGGCACTGTAAAACCCATGCACGAGGAATTTGTCGAACCGTCTAAAAAATATGCAGATGTCATCATCCCGGAAGGCGGCTTCAACTCCGTTGCCATCTCTCTGTTAATCGAAAACATCAAATCAGTAATCAGATGAGCAATTGCAGATTCAGGACTACAAACTCCGTCTCTCCCTGATGCATACCCCTTGTTTATCGCTCAAATTTACGATGGGGAAATCTGTATGTCCAATTTAAAATCTGAATTTACAACCTGAATTCTTTTCAGAACTTTACTTATATAATGCGGCAAAAATCGTAAATCGTAATCCCCAAATTACACAATGAGTCCGTCCCAGTGTGTAATTTTTACGCCGACTTGTCTTCAAATTCAAACTAAATCTGCCGGCATAACAAAAAACGTAAATCGAATTACAGCTCTATCGTAAAACGGGTTTCCTTATCCGGAACGGAATGAACCCGTATGCTACCGCCGTGAGCCCGCATAATCTGACGGGCAATACTCAAACCGATACCGGATCCTTGCTCCTTCGTCGTAAAGAAAGGTACGAAAATCTGCTTCATCAGTTCTTCCGGAATACCGGGGCCATTATCCTTTATTGTAAATATTGTCCTGTTATCTTCTGTTTTCCATACCTTGACTTCAATCGCTGCATCTTTCCTTCCCCGCAAAGCCTGAATTGCATTTTTTACAATATTGATCAACACCTGTCCCAGCAGATTGGCATCGGCATACAACTTCAAATCTTCCGGAACTCCGGACATATCGATCTTCACCGAATTGAAATTATCTTCGGCACTACACAGAATCACAATCCGCTGTACGAATTCACTGACATTGAACAACTCCCGGCTGGGTGTCGGTATTCGCGTAAATTTCCGGTACGACTCGACAAAAGAAACCAAACCTTTACTGGTTTCGCTGATGACATGCAACCCGTTCATCGCTGTCGGACGGATAGCGTTGGCATCCACGCTCTGATCTTCGTACAAATTCAGCAAGGTATCGCTCAAAGAAGTAATCGGTGCTATGGAGTTCATAATTTCATGGGAAAGCACACGAATCAACTTGATCCAGGACTCGATTTCTTTTTCATCCATTTCATTATTAATATCGTGTACGACGACCAATCTCTGTGCCTCATTATCGATCGTAATTCCAGTTACCTTAATACTCAATTGTACCGTTCCTCTCTCCATCGTCAGAGAAAAAGTCTTGTTATCCCCCGGTTTCAAGGAATCGAAAAGCGAGGTCATTGCCGGGTCAACCCGGTCCAACTGACGCGTGTGGGTAAACACATTCAATCCCAGCAATTTCAGTGCCGCAACATTGGTTTGCAGAACAAACCCCTTCGGATTCAGAATTACAATACCCGAATGTATACTGCTCAGAATCACCTCATAAAATTTTTCTTTCTGTTGAGCCTCTATCCGGGTTTTCTGAATGATATGCTTCATCTTGTTCAGAATATAATTCAGAAACATTTCCGCACTGGTTCCTTTCTTCTCCCGAAAATTCACAGAATAGTCGTCATTTTCCATCGACTCGAAAAAATATGCCAGTTTACGGTTCACTGCATTATAAAACGTCAGTGTTTTAGAAACATAATATACCACGACCAATGCCGCTATAACTCCCCAAGCGTTGTATCCTCCGATAAAAAGAATACATGTCGCTACGGAACAGGAAATAATAATCAGCAGGAAAAACAACAGATGCAAGGATATTCTTCTAAACATAGTTATCTGATTAAGTTCCGGACAGCCGGTATTACAAACCGTATTTCTTCATTTTATTATACAAGGTCTGCCGGGTTATCCCCAACTGAGTTGCAACAGCCGACAAATTTCCGTTACTACGATCCAGAGCCAGCTTGATCATTTGTTTCTCCATATCTTCCAGCGTCTCATTCCGGTCGATAAAGGTCGTGGTCACCGTTTTAAAGAAAAAGTCCGAAGGTTTGATCGTATTCCCTTCACACATAATCACAGCCTTTTCTATCGCATGCTGCAACTCCCGGATATTCCCCGGCCATTTGTATTCCAGCAGCTTGTCTTTCGTCGCCGGCTGGAGCCGGATCATCTCTTTACCGTATTTTGAAACATATTTTTTTAAGAAATATTCAGCCAACGGAATGATATCTTCCTGCCTTTCACGTAAAGGCGGTATCTCGATATGAATGGTATTGATGCGATAGAGCAAATCTTCCCGGAAATGATTTTTCTCCACCATCTCCTGTATATTACGGTTGGTGGCACAAATCAAACGTATATCCGTATCAATCTGTTTATTCGAACCCACCCGCACAATCTTCCGGCTTTGCAGGGTAACCAGCAATTTCGCCTGTAAAGCATACGACAGGTTTCCGATCTCATCCAGAAAGATAGTACCACCGTTGGCTGCAACGAAAGCACCCGTTTTATCTGTCAGAGCACCTGTAAACGAACCTTTCACATGACCGAAAAATTCGGAAGCAGCCAGTTCTTTGGGGATAGATCCACAATCTACGGCAATAAACGGTTTATCGTTTCGTTTGCTAAGTTGATGAATACGGTGCGCCACATACTCTTTTCCTGTTCCGCTGGAACCGTTGATAAGTACGGACATATTGGTCGGAGCTACCAGACCTACATAATTGTAGAGTTGTTTGGCTGCATCACTTTCTCCTTCCAGATAAGCACGATGATTTTCTGTTGAATCTTTAGATGAAGTAGAAGCACCTTTTTTAGAAGAAGATTTAGCAACGTTATGAGTAGCAAGACTCTTTTCAGACTGCAGACATTCAGAAATTTTCTTCAGTAATTCTTCCGGATTTACCGGTTTGGCGATATAATCACGTGCTCCCAGTTTCATTGCCTGTACGGCGGATTGTATATCCGCATAGCCAGTCATGATGATTAAAGGAATGTCCATGCCTTGTTCATTCATCCATTTCAGCAGATCGATACCTTCGTGGTCGGGTAGTCGCAGGTCTGATAAAATCAGATCGACGTTTTGGCTTTCGATATGTTTTCGGGCGCGGGCAATATTACTCACTGATGATACTTCAAAGCCCTTTTTGCCTAGCCAGGTTTTTAGCATCATTCCAAAAGTGATATCATCTTCAACGATCAATATGGAGCTCATCATGTCAGGTTTTGATTCTTTTAAGTCACAAAGGTAAGAGGATTTAGGCGAAAGTGGTATATTTGCAAACTTAAATTAAATAAAAGTGTTATGAAAAAGATTCTATTGATAATATTAACCATATCGTTTTGTGGACTTACTGCCTGCAAAACTGGAACAAAAAAAGGAGGAGACATGGATAAAGAAACGTTGGTAAAGATTGAAACAACTTTAGGAGACATTGAGGTGAAACTATATAATGAGACACCGAAACATCGTGATAATTTTATCAAACTGGTGAAGGACGGAGTTTATGAGGGCACACTGTTTCATCGTGTTATCAAAGATTTTATGGTTCAGGCCGGTGATCCGGACTCAAAGAATGCACCGAAAGGAAAAATGCTGGGTACCGGAGACGTAGGTTATACCGTTCCTGCTGAATTTGTGTATCCTAAATATTTCCATAAGAAAGGTGCCCTGTCCGCTGCCCGTCAGGGAGATAATGTGAACCCGAAGAAAGAATCTTCCGGTTGTCAGTTCTATATCGTGACAGGTAAGGTGTTCAATGACTCTACCTTGCTGGGTATGGAAAGCCAGATGAATGAGAATAAGATTAATGTTATTTTCAATACGCTGGCACAGAAACACATGAAGGAAATTTATAAGATGCGAAAAGCAAATGACGAAAATGGTCTTTATGATTTGCAGGAAAAGTTGTTTGCAGAGGCACAGGAAATGGCAGCTAAACAACCGGAATTTCATTTCACTCCGGAACAGATTGAAGCCTATACAACGGTGGGAGGAACTCCGCATCTGGATGGCGAATATACTGTGTTCGGCGAAGTAGTGAAAGGTTTGGATATTGTGGATAAAATCCAGCAGGTGAAAACCGACCGTAGCGATCGTCCCGAAGAAGATGTAAAAATAACAAAGGTGACAATACTTGACTGAAATATATGAAAATCAACAGGCATATTCTTGATAATGGGTTACGTCTGGTACATTCGAAGGACGAAAGTACGCAGATGGTTGCCCTTAATATATTATATAATGTGGGAGCTCGCGACGAAGATCCCGAACATACCGGTTTTGCCCATTTGTTCGAACACCTGATGTTCGGAGGGTCGGTGAATATTCCCGATTATGATATGCCGCTTCAATTGGCGGGTGGAGAGAATAATGCCTGGACGAATAATGATATAACCAATTACTACCTCACTGTACCTCGTCAGAATGTAGAAACCGGCTTTTGGTTGGAATCCGACCGGATGTTGAGTCTTGATTTTAGCGAACGGAGTCTGGAGGTACAGCGGGGAGTAGTAATGGAAGAATTCAAACAGCGATGTTTGAATCAGCCTTATGGGGATATCGGACATCTTTTGCGTCCTCTGGCTTATCAGACGCATCCTTATCAATGGCCTACTATCGGAAAAGAGTTGTCGCATATTGCCAATGCTACGCTGGAAGAAGTGAAGGCATTCTTTTTCCGTTTTTATGCTCCTAATAATGCTATATTAGCTGTAACCGGCAATATCTCTTTCGAAGAAGCGGTTGCTTTGACGGAAAAATGGTTCGGCTCTATTCCTCGTCGGGAAGTTCCTCAACGGAACCTGCCACAAGAACAGGAACAGACGGAAGAACGGCGGCTGACGGTAGAGAGAAATGTTCCTCTCGATTCTTTATTTATGGCATACCACATGCCTGCCCATTGCCATCCGGATTATTATGCATTTGATATTTTGTCGGATGTGTTGAGCAACGGACGTTCCAGCCGGTTAAACCAGCGTTTGGTACAACAGAAACAATTATTTTCGAGTATAGATGCTTATATTTCCGGCAGTGTAGATGCGGGGTTATTCCATATTAGTGGTAAACCTTCGGCAGGTGTCACCCTGGAACAGGCGGAAGCGGCAGTGCGGGAAGAACTGGAACTGTTGCAGCAAGAATTGGTTGACGAACAGGAACTGGAAAAAGTGAAGAACAAATTTGAGTCCACCCAGATATTCGGCAACATCAATTATTTGAATGTGGCAACCAACCTGGCTTGGTACGAATTGCTTGGCCGGGCGGAGGACATGGAAAAAGAGGTCGATCGTTATCGGTCTGTCACGGCTGAACAATTGCGGGCGGTAGCTCAATCTGCTTTCCGTAAGGAGAACGGAGTAATACTATATTATAAGAAACAACAAAATTAAATTCTCCCTTTTTTAATCTATCAGTGAAAGGGAAAAGTCCCTTTGCCTGAAAATGGAGATACGTTTAGGTAACGGAAAAGTAAATGAGACATATTTATAGTACATATAAAGAGCATTATAAAGCACTAATTTTTCTCGGACTGCCGATTGTGATCGGTCAAATAGGAGTAATCGTTCTTGGATTTGCGGATACGTTAATGATCGGGCATCATAGTACGATTGAGCTGGGAGCAGCTTCCTTCGTCAATAATGTGTTCAATCTGGCGATTATTTTCAGTACGGGTTTTTCGTATGGGCTGACTCCCATTGTGGGAGGTTTGTATGGAACCCGCCAGTATGCCCCTGCGGGACAGGCTTTACGCAACAGTTTGCTGGCAAACCTGATGGTTGCATTGCTGCTGACTGTCTGTATGACTGTTCTTTATCTAAATATAGAACGTCTCGGACAGCCGGAAGAATTGATTCCCCTGATTAAACCGTATTACCTTGTTTTGCTCGCTTCACTAGTGTTTGTCATGCTTTTCAATGGATTCAAGCAGTTTACAGACGGAATTACGGATACAAAAACCGCTATGTGGATATTGCTTGGTGGAAATGTCTTGAATATCATAGGAAACTATATCCTGATTTATGGAAAGCTCGGATTGCCCGAGTTAGGTCTGTTGGGAGCAGGTGTCAGCACGCTGTTCTCGCGTATCGTGATGGTGATTATATTTATCATCATCTTTATGCGTAGTCCGCGTTTTGTCCGCTATAAGATTGGCTTTTTCCGTTTGGGATGGTCACGAGCTGTATTTGGACGCTTGAATGGACTTGGATGGCCGGTTGCTTTTCAAATGGGAATGGAGACAGCCTCTTTTAGTCTAAGTGCGATCATGATCGGTTGGCTGGGTACTATCGCTCTGGCTTCCCATCAGGTTATGCTGGCTATTTCACAGTTTACATTTATGATGTATTACGGTATGGGTGCTGCTGTGGCTGTTCGTGTCAGTAACTTCAAAGGTCAGAATGACATCATCAATGTACGTCGTTCTGCCTATGCAGGTTTTCATCTGATGATGACATTGGGCGTTGTGCTTTCTTTGATTGTCTTCCTTTGCCGGAATTACTTGGGAGGCTGGTTTACCGACAGTCAGGAAGTGGCTGCTATGGTGACCTCTCTAATCTTCCCTTTCCTCGTTTACCAGTTTGGCGACGGACTGCAGATTACTTTCGCCAACGCTTTGCGTGGAATTTCAGATGTAAAACTAATGATGGTGATTGCCTTTGTCGCCTATTTCATTATTTCTCTTCCTGTAGGTTATTTCTGCGGCTTTGTGATGGGATGGGGAGTAGTAGGTGTCTGGATGGCATTTCCTTTTGGTTTGACGAGCGCAGGATTGATGCTTTGGTGGCGTTTTCATCACATGACGAAACTCCCCGAACCTCATCCTCAAACCTGATACTAAATACTTAAAACTTAATACTTAACCCCAATGGCTTCCTTCCGTTTTACAAAGTTGAAAATAACCGCCGGTTACACTTTGTTGCTGGCGATCCTCCTTTTCTCGCTGGTGTTTGTACATCGTGAGATGGAAGCATTGTCGGCCGCCGACGATCAACAGAATTTAAGAACAGACAGTTTATTGACCCTTCTCCATGAGAAAGATCAAAACACGATTCAGATGTTGCGGGTGCTAAGTGAGGCAAACGACAGCCTTCTCTCTGCTTCGGAAATCGAAGAAATCATTTCCGAACAGGATTCTGTGATTACCCAGCAACGGGTACAACATCGGGTCATCACCAAACGTGACTCGTTAATCACTACTCCTAAAAAGAAGGGATTCTTCAAACGACTCGCCGAAGTGTTTTCCCCTTCTAAACAAGACAGTGCCGTATTAGTAAATACATCGTTGGAAGTAGCCACTGATACCATTCTCCAACCGACCACTTCTAAAGATTCTCTTCAGCAGAAAATCCGCATGGCTACCGAAGAAAAACGGTTGCAACGGAGGAAAACAATCCGGCGTACCAGTACAAAGTACCAGCGGATGAATACGCAGTTGACGGCACGGATGGATAGCTTGATTAAACAGTATGAGGAAGAAATGACCTTGCGTGCCCGTCAGGATGCTGAACTTCAGCAGGAAGTGAGGATGCGGTCGGCACGTATCATCGGCGGTATCGCGGTTGGTGCCGTACTATTATCGGCTTTTTTCCTGATATTGATTATGCGGGATATTTCCCGTAGCAACCGTTACCGCCAGCAATTGGAGGTGGCGAATAAACGGGCGGAAGATTTGCTGATCGCCCGTGAAAAATTAATGCTTGCCATTACCCATGATTTTAAAGCTCCGTTAGGCTCAATTATGGGATATACCGAACTCCTGTCCCGATTGACAGAAGATGAACGGCAACGATTCTACCTCGACAATATGAAAAGTTCTTCAGAACATTTATTGAAGTTAGTCAGTGACTTGCTTGATTTCCACCGGCTTGATCTCAATAAAGCGGAAGTGAATCGCGTAACCTTTAACCCTTCCCAGCTATTCGACGAAATTTATGTCAGTTTCGAACCTTTGACCGCTGCCAAAGGTTTAGCCTTGCAATGTCACGTCGTCCCGGAACTGAATGGAAGATATATCAGTGATCCTTTGCGACTCCGGCAAATTGTGAACAACCTTTTGTCCAATGCCGTAAAGTTTACTCAAAAAGGAGAAATTAGCCTGACAGCCAGTTATGATTCTTCTAAGTTAACCATCGCCATTGCCGATACAGGAAAAGGAATGGCATCAGAAGATCGTGAACGTATCTTCCAAGAATTTACACGTCTTTCCGGTGCGCAGGGGGAAGAAGGTTTCGGACTCGGACTCTCTATTGTGAAGAAATTGGTAACTTTGCTTGAAGGAACCATTGACGTGCAAAGCACATTAGGAAAAGGGAGCTGTTTTACTGTAACTTTACCTCTTTATCCGGTAGGTAAATCCCTTGCAGAGAGCGAATCTCCGGAAAGTGAATCTTCGGAGAATGAAAGTCCATACGCTCCCAAACAGTCGGCTGCCATTCCTCCCATGAAAGTCATTCGTGTGCTTTTGATTGATGACGATAAGATTCAGCTGAATCTGACTGCCGCCATGTTGAAACAGCATGGTATTGATGCAGTGTGCTGTGAACAGCTGGAACAGCTGATTGAACAACTTCGCTCTTCCGTCTTCGATGTATTGCTGACAGATATACAAATGCCTGCCATTAACGGGTTTGATCTGGTAAAACTATTACGGGCTTCTAATATACCACAAGCAAAAACAATCCCTGTTATTGCTGTGACTGCCCGTAGTGAAATGGATAAAGCCGCTTTACATGAACATGGTTTTGCCGGTTGTTTGCATAAACCGTTTACAGTAAAGGAATTGTTGCTAACAGTAAATGAAGGTCAACTTTCGGCCGATGAAGCGCATATAACAGAAGATATGCAACTAAATGTAAATGCCCTCACTTCTTTTTCGGAGGATGATCCTGAAGCTACACATTCCATTATCCAAACATTTATAGAGGAAACACAAAAGAGTGCTGACCGGATGGTGCAGGCATTAAATGCTAAGGAGGTGGATGAAATAGCTGCAATAGCTCACAAACTTCTTCCTCTTTTTACATTGATTGGAGCTGGGAATGCTGTAATTCTACTGAGTTGGTTGGAGGCAAGGCGTGGGGAGGACTTTTCTACGGAAATAAATGAAAAGGTTGAGAGCATTCTTCAAGAAATTCAGAAAATCCTGAAAGAGGTAAACGGTGTAGAGTGTTCGAATATTCTTAATTCTGAAATATGATTTAATGTTTATTTATTGTTTTTTTCTATCGTTTATTTCTATATTTGCTGTCTAAAACTTGCTAAATGATACGTGAGCCTGGTTTTTCTATTAATCGGAAAGATATATTTGAAAGATTGTTCAGTGATTATTACGGGATATTAGTATGTTATGCTCAAAAATATACGAAACGTGAAGATATAGCTGAAGATATCGTACAAGATGTATTTGCATCTTTGTGGGAAGAAAATCGTATATTTCCTTCGCAAGCGAATTTTCGTTCATTTCTTTATATTTCGATAAGAAATGCGGCTTTTGATTATTTGCGACATCAAAATGTAGAAAGTCGTTATATTGAAGAAGCTTTGACTGCAAATCGTTTCTTGTCGGATGATTCTTTTCAGAAAGAAGAAGTTTTTCGCTTACTATTTAAACAGATTGATTTACTTCCGGAACGTTGTCGGGAAATATTCTTGTTACATCTGGAAGGTTATGATAATGATGCTATTGCTAAAAAATTATCGTTGTCAATAGAAACTGTTAAAACTCAAAAGAAACGTGCAATGAAAACTCTTCGGAACAATCTGAAAGAGAAATTGCAAAAAAAATATCCAGATACCTCATTTTTTATTCTTTTCTTGTACCTCGATTTATATCTATAATCGTTTGTGTAATACAAATGATAATTAGATAGTATGGAGATTGAAAAACTAATTGTTAAATACTTGGTCGGGTGTTTATCTAAAGAAGAAGACCAAATTCTAAAAAAATGGTTGCAAGAGGATGAATCTCATCTGCGTTTTTTTCAGAAAATCAACTTGGATAAGACTGCTGTTGAGGATTATCGTCAATATCATCGTTTTGATGCTAAATCGGATGAGGCTTTCCGTAAAGTATGGACCTCTTTACATAAGGGAACTAGAAGGATATCAACGCAAAGAAAAATAGGCTTTTTTTCTCGTCGTTGGTTGAAGATTGCTTGTGCTCTACTGATATTGCTATTTTCTGTAGGGGGAGGACTCTATTTTTACTATGAGGCATCACGAATAACTCCTGGAGAGTCAAAAGCAATATTGACTTTAGAAGATGGTAGTGCTAAACAATTGAAAAAATCAGGGCAAGAACATTGGATTTATATAGGTGATACACCTATTGCAAGAGAGTATGATGGGATGATTGTTTATCATATCCCAGAAACATCAAAAGTGGAAATAAGTCAACAGAATACTTTGTCTGTTCCTCGTGGAGGAGAATTTCGATTAACTTTATCAGATGGAACAAGGGTACATTTGAATTCTTTATCAGAGTTGAAATATCCGGTTAGTTTTAAAGGTATGAATGAACGAACTGTAGAATTGAAAGGGGAGGCCTTTTTTGAAATAGCGAAAGATTCATTACATCCATTTAAAGTAGAAACTCAAGGAATTTTGATACAGCAGTTTGGGACGGCGTTTAATGTGAAGTCTCGTGTGAAAGGAAAAGTTGAAGTTGCTTTAGTGCAGGGTAGCATTGGAATTTATACTCAATCTCAAAAGTTGCATAAACTATCACCAGGACAGCTAGCCATATGGGATGCTTCTACGGATCTTTTATCAGTTGAAAATAAAGATTTGTTATTAAATACCGCTTGGCATTCTAATCGTTTTATTTTTTATGATGAGAGTCTGGGAAGTCTGATGGAAGAACTTGCATTGTGGTATAATGTAGATGTTGATTTCTTAGATAAATCATTGAAAGAACTTCATTTCACAGGCAGTTTATATCGATATGACGATATAGCTGTCATTTTGAATGCTATCGAAGAGACAGTAAATGTTGACTTTAAGATTTCCGGACTTCGTATTAAAATTGATCGGAAGAAT
>ERZ860059.1167-NODE-1167-length-10921-cov-2.479017_pt1 | contig 10921 bp, 10 predicted proteins | sample MGYA00510113_ERZ860059 | MGnify/ENA primary metagenome ERZ860059 (study PRJEB30046, sample SAMN00715190) | human gut metagenome | study: EMG produced TPA metagenomics assembly of the A metagenome-wide association study of gut microbiota in type 2...
TCCCCACTATATCAACTGTCTGTGAAGATCGTTGATATTTAAAATGAATCACAAACTATAATTATAAAAGAATATGTAGGTCCCTAGATTCATGATAAACTCATGAAATCCCTACATTTTGCAGGTTAGAAATCGTACAGCGGTATATTTCTAACTTAGCCCTCATATTGGTTTAAAAACTGATATGTATCTATATGTGAAATATACCAACTGTCTGTGAGGATCGTTGGTATATTATTTTTTTAGATGGTTAAAGAATACAAAAAAAAGAGCAAACTCGCATGATTCCTAAATCTTTCCAGAATCTGTATCGTTATTTGCTGTATGAAACGAAAGTATAGTATTAACGCTAAAAGAATAACGATTATGAAGAAAATTCTATTTTTATTTGTGTTGGCTATTGTAGCCGTACAGTTTTCATTTGCAAAAGATGTGATAACCAAAGACATGAATCAGTTACCGCTTCCGGCACGTAATTTTATTAATGGTAATTTTGCAAAACCACAGATTGCTCATATCAAGATTGATAAAGATATGATGGAGTCTACCAAGTATGAAGTGGTATTGATGGATGGCACGGAAATTGATTTTGACAGTAAGGGCAACTGGGAAGAGGTAAGTGCAAAGAAAGGACAGGTTGTTCCTGTTAGTATAATTCCAGGATTTGCTGTCAATTATTTGAAGTCTCATAATTTTGTGAACGAAGGAGTGACCAAAGTCGAACGTGACCGCAAAGGATATGAAATAGAATTGTCTACCGGACTTTCTTTCAAATTTGATAAGAAGGGAAAGTTTATCAAGGCTGATGATTAACTAAAGATTTGTGATAAATAGACCTAAACAAGAAGATAGCTATGTGGAGATTTAAGTTTAGCGCTTGGGCAGTGGTATTGATGATGACTGCTCTTTCGTTTGGCGCATGTGATAATGACGATGATGATACTTTTGTTCCGCCCAGTAATATTACAGAAGCTTTAAAGCAGGTATATCCGGCTGCCCAGAATGTAGAATGGGAGATGAAAGGTGCCTATTATGTAGCTGACTGTTGGGTAAGTAATGACGAACTAGAGGTTTGGTTTGATGCCAATGCCAATTGGGTGATGACAGAAAATGAATTGAATAGCATAGACCAGCTGGTACCGGCTGTTTATACGGCTTTCATGGATTCCAAGTATAATGCATGGGTAGTGACGGATGTGTATGTGTTGACTTTCCCACAAAATCCGATGGAATCTGTGATTCAGGTGAAGCAAGGTAGCCAACGCTATGCGCTTTATTTCTTACAGGAAGGCGGATTGCTACATGAAAAAGATATTAGCAATGGAGACGATACAAATTGGCCGCCGACTGAATAGTTTTTAATCATAAAAATCAAAACGGGCTATTCCTTTTATAGAAATAGCCCGTTGTTTTTTATAATTACATTTGTTTATAATCCTTGGCTAATCCTCCTTCACTTGTTTCTTTGTAAAGTGATGGAAGGTCGTGTCCGGTTTGTTTCATTACTTGTACTACTTTGTCGAAAGAGACACGGTGCATACCATCGGTGAAAGCTGAATAAAGATTAGCATCCAGCGCACGTGCAGCGGCGTATGCATTTCGTTCGATGCAGGGAATTTGTACCAATCCGCATACCGGGTCGCAAGTCATTCCCAGATGGTGTTCCAATCCCATTTCTGCTGCATACTCAATCTGTGCCGGGCTACCTCCGAATAATTGATTAGCGGCAGCCGAAGCCATTGCGCAGGCAACGCCTACTTCTCCCTGGCAACCTACTTCTGCTCCGGAAATAGATGCGTTCTTTTTGTAGAGCGCACCGATGGCGCCGGCGACTAAAAGGAACGTGCGAATACCTTCTTTATTTGCCTGCGGGATGAACTGGCGATAATAGTTAATGACGGCGGGAATGACGCCGGCTGCTCCGTTCGTTGGAGCAGTAACAACTCGGCCGCCCGCTGCATTTTCTTCACTCACGGCAAAAGCGTAAGCATTGATCCAGTCAATCACTTGAAGGGGATCGTCAGCGACTTTCAACGGGCTGTTGAGGAGCTTTTCGTAAAGTTCGTTGGCACGGCGTTTTACCTTCAGAGGGCCGGGCAAACATCCTTTAGCGTTCAACCCGCGGTCGATACACATGCTCATTACAGACCAAATATGATCTAAGGTATCGTCGATCACTTCATGGCTGCGGATGACTTCTTCATTGGCCCGAATCACGGCTTCCATACTCAGTCCGTTTTTACGGCATTGTTTCATGAGTTCATTGGCCGTGGAGAAAGGATAGGGCAGTGCCTTTTTATCTTCTTCCGTCGCAGGGAGGGCGCGGGGCTCCTGTTTGAGCTTGGCTTCTTCTTCCGTTTCGATAAAGCCGCCTCCGACAGAATAATATTTTCGAGAAAAGAGCTCGCTGCCTTTGGCATCAAAGGCCGAAATGATCAGCGTGTTGGTATGGTAGGGATCCAGGACAGAAGGTTCAAAAGTGAGGTCTTTGCTGTAGGTGAAAGAAATCGGCTTGCAGCTGTCGAGAAGCAAACGATTTTTGTCTTTGATGTCTTTGATCCAGTCGGGAATTGAGTCAACGTCGATTACGGAAGGACTTTTACCCATTAAGCCAAGCAGAACTGCACTGTCAGTGGCGTGTCCGATACCTGTTGCAGCCAGCGACCCCATTAGTTTTACTTTGATTCCCTCAACTTCGGGGAAGAGATGCTTACTTCTCAGGAGGGAAATAAAGTTGCGCCCTGCACGCATCGGCCCCACGGTATGGGAAGATGAGGGACCGATACCGATACGGTACATGTCAAAAACAGAAATGTTCATATAGCCTTCGAGAGTATTTCTAAATATTGCACGATGGATAACCGAGCGGAATACAAAACTGCCTCAAATCGGTTATTCTTTTGGTGCATGCATTCTAAAGTTTTTAGCTCTCGGAAGGAACTGATTTTTCATGGAAATCAAAGCGTTGTTAGTAGCTTCTGTCTTAGCTGGTCAGTTCGGTTTGTGTTATGCCTCTTCGGACGGAGATCTCATTGAAGGCATTATTCCGGAGCCGGACAGTATTTCAGTGACGTCCGTGGTGAGAGAGCCCTTCCATCCTGACTTTGAAAAGCACTGCGCCGGTTTAACTGCCGGTAAGACTCCGGCTTGCCTGAAGATCACAAGAGTTCGAGAGGCCGACGGCGTGTCTTGGGTAACGCAGACAACCGTCAACCCCCTTTTCACAGAAGAGGCTTGCCGGAGAGCGTCAACAGAGACGCCTAGCGGCCGAGAGCATTTGTTCCATCAGGACTGATGAGTGCGATTAGTCGGAGTGCCGTGAGTTTCAGTGGTGAAAAACTGCAGCAAAAGCACTCCTAAGCCGAGCGCGACCACGCACACGGCAAAAGACGTCACTTGAATATTTCCTAAACTCACGATCGGAGAAACAATCCCTCCGAGCAAAAAACCGATACTTCCGATGATGGCCGAAGCCGCTCCGGCATATTTGCGCCCCAAATTCATGGCAGTGGCTGTAGCGCCGGTAAATATAAAGCCTAGGCAAAAAACCATTAGAAGAACGGAGCCTTCATAGGTGTAAAGATCTTTGGTCGTTAATCCGAAGACTAAACCTAAAACTGCGGCAATCAAACTTCCCGCCGTTCCGAAGTACGTGGCTTTAGCCGTTGTGGAAAAACGGACGGCAAGCAAAGCGCCGGCACCGATGGCAATGGCATTGAGGGCGAAGAGAAGCGAAAAATGGAACTGGGAGAGTCCGAATTCGTTCTGCAAAATAAAAGGCGTAGAGGAGATATAGGCGAAAAGGGCTCCCATACTTAATCCGAACACAGTTGTGAAAGCGGCAAAATTCGGTACTTTGCACACCAAAATAAAACCTTCAAACGAACGAAGGAAAGAGCCTTGTTCACGAGCATCTTTAGGAAGCGTTTCTTTAACCGGAATCACCATTGCTGTAATGACAACACCGATTCCTAAAAGTATGTAAAAAATACCACGCCATCCAATAAGATTTGCTACGGATCCTCCTATCACAGGGGCAGCTACCGGTGCGATTCCGTTTACTGCACCGACAATGGCAATGATCTTGGCAAGTTCTTTACCTGAATATAAATCCGTTGGGGCAGAGCGCGAGTAAACAATAGCGCCGGCGCCCCCTAAACCTTGAAGAAGACGCGCGATGTTGAAAGTATCGATGTTTTGGGATAAGCAGCAAAAAAGGGTGCTGACGTTGTAAAGGAGAAGGGAAAAATATAAGACCGGTTTGCGGCCGTATTTATCGCTTAAGGGGCCGAATATAACTTGACCGAAAGCGAGTCCGACCATGCAGAAGGTCAGACCTAATTGGACCGAAGAAACCGAAGCAGAGAATACTTTTGTCATTTCCGGCATTGCCGGAAGGTACATATCTATGACAAACGGACCGAAGGCCGAGAGCATTCCTAAGACAATAATTAGGTAAACAGAATACATGCAAATTTTCAATGAAAGTCAGGCTGAAAGTTTAAGAGCTTTAGCTCTCTACTTGCCTTTTTCTCTTTCAACTCGAGCTCAAAGGTAAAAATATTTCTCTTTACTTGAAGATAAAAATGTGAGCAATTCATGAGTGAATTCGATTGATTGGTGGTCTTTTTTACATAGCTCAAACGAAAGTTGATAAATAAGTCGAGAATGTATATACAGAAACACCTCGCGATTTGCGAGGTGCTTCGAGAGATCAAAGAAGTCCTTAGACGATGGTCAGGGCCAAAACGACGACACCGACAATCAAAGGAATCGCCGTGCGTTTTACCAATTGGATCGGGGGTACCATAGCCAAACCGGAAAGCACAATGACAACACCGGCAATGGGGGACATCGTACGGCCCATCTGGCCTGAGATAAGGGCCATTGCGCCGAGGTTTGGAATCGGCATACCAAAAGAGGCGGCATGCGGGGTGACTGCTTCATTGAAGGCAAAAGTTGCTGCATCGCCGGAACCGGTAATGGCTGCCATGATGAACGGACCGAAAGACCCGCCCCAGCGGGCGATCTCGTTGGAGCTCTTTAAAACTTCGACGAAGGCATCGATTAACCCGGTGGCTTTTAAACCTGCGGCAAAAACACCGGCTGTGATGATGATACCCATGACGGAGCCGTAGCCTTCGCCCATACCTTTGAAGAAGTCCTTGGTGAACTGCTGAGGATTCACCCAAGAAACAATCAATGCGAAAATGGCACCGATGACCATGGCCTGGGCCACGCCCATCTTTATGACCGGAACGTAAGAGTTACCGAGCAGAAGAATGACGAGAGGGACCAAAGGTGCAATGGCTTTGAGCGGATTGATGCGTTCAATGCCGCCGCTGTGGTCTGCTGAGGTGTAGTAGTCTTCAAGTTCTTTAGCAGTTGGTTTGTTGTCTCTGAGAATCAGACAGACGATTGTCAGGCCGACAGCCCCGATTAAGACCATTGCTATGGAGTAGGGTGTGTGCAGGCTGATGAGGTCCATCATGTCCATATTGGCAATTTTGGCAACAACACTGTTGTGGCTTGTTCCCGGAGAAATGTTGGAGCCGAAAGTGCCCATCAGGACAGCGGCGCCGGCAGCGGCCGGACGGATGCCTGCGCGGATCATCACTGGGATGAAGGTTGCACCCACGGCAGCGGCACAGCCGGATGCAGACGGAATGGCAACGTTGATGAAGCTTGTGATGATGGTGGTGGCGGGGATTAGAAGAATGCCCAGTTTATTGAGGGGGGCGGCTAAGAATTTGACTAAATTTTTATCGCATCCTGTGGTCGTTACTACATAGGCAAAACCCATGGACGAGCAGATCGCCATGATGAGCGAAGCGTTTGCCATGCTTTTAGCAAATTGATCAAGCGCTGCCATCGGTTTCATGGCAATGCAGCAGAGGAAAAGGCCGGCGGTAAACAGCACTAAGCGTGTTTCATAACGCTTAATCAGGCAGTAAACCGTGACCAGGATTACGGCAATCGCAATCCAGGCGGTTAGAGTCATAAAAATACCTTTTGAGATAAATAAAGAAGGCCGCAAGGCCGCTTAAGGTCGTCATTATAAGTGTTACTGCTTACTCGTTGTTACTTAATACTTTCGGAGGCGCATTGCTGCTGACGAATTTTCTGTCTGACAGGCAAAACCGCTCAGAAAAAGATTGGTTTATTCTGTTCCTTTTTGAATAAACACTAAAAATAAAATGAACGATTGGCTGACTAGAGTCTCTGCCGCCAGCGGTATCCCTTCCGAAATTTTTATCCTTGGCTTCATGGCATTTTTTCTGCTGATTTTCTTAGCGATTGGCATTATTTACTGTCTGATCAGATTAAGAAGCATCAGTGCCAATACGCTTCAGACGATTGCACAAGCTCGTATGGCTTGGCGCGAAGATTTAGGTGCCGCGGTGACTCAGAGTAAAGATCTGATTGCTGATCGGATGAAGCCGAGTTTCATCGAGACGGAACGCACGCTGGAACGCTCCTTTCAGGAGGTTTCGGCCGGAATCCGAAGCGAAACCTTTGCAAGTCTCAAAGCTGTGCAGGACACGCTTAACCAGTCTCTGACCCGCAATGATGAACAGATCAGTTCCGTGAACAAGCGATTTGAGGAGCTTTCCAAAAACATTCGAGAAGAGATCGCTGAAAGCGGGAAAGTGGTTCAAAGCACATTGAATCAATCTCTGATTCGTAATGACGAGCAGATTAAGAGTCTCAATGAGCGTTTTGAAGAACTCTCTAAGACACTTCGCGGAGAAATTTTTGCAAATTTGAAAGCTGTTCAAGATACGCTGAATCAGTCGCTCACCCGTAATGACGAACAGATTCGCGGCGTAAACCAGCGCTTCGAGACGCTGTCTTCGACGTTAAATACTTCGCTTAATGAACTGCGCAAACAGATCGATGACGATTTGAAGGCACTCAATAAAGATAATGAGGCTAAGTTAGAGAAGATTCGAGAGACCGTGGAGGAAAAGCTTCAAAACACGCTGACAAGCAAAGTCGGAGAAAGCTTCTCGCAGGTGACGCAGCAGTTAAACCGTGTTTATGAAGGCTTAGGTCAAATGAAAGAGCTCGCCGAAGAAGTCGGCGGCCTTAAGCGCGTCTTCGTCAACGTCAAGAGCAGAGGCATGCTCGGTGAAGTCCAACTTGAAGCGCTGCTGAAAGAATATTTCACGGAAAGCCAGTACGTTAAAAATGTTCATCCGGTTCCGTCAAAGCCGAAGATGGTGGTTGAATTCGCCGTCAAACTTCCGGGCCTAAACGGAAGAACCTGCTTGCTGCCGATTGATGCGAAGTTCCCGGTTGAGGACTATCAGAGGCTATTGCAAGCGGCAGACGAAGGCGACCGAGAAGGTGTTGCTGAAGCTCGTTCGAAATTAAGAACGCGTTTTAGAAACGAAGGGAAATCCATTGCCGAGTACATCAATGTGCCGGAGACCACAGATTTTGCCATTATGTTTATTCCGTCCGAAGGTCTTTATGCAGAGGCTTTGGCGCTCGAAGGTTTAACCAACGAGCTCTTCACTTCTTACCGTGTTTACATCATGGGTCCGTCAACGCTGGCGAGTGCTCTTTGCGCTTACCGAGCCGGCTTCCAGACGCTTGCTATTGAAAAGAAGAGCTCTGAAATCAGAAAGATCTTGTCTTCTGTGCAGACAGAGTTTGCAAAGTACGGCGAAGTCCTCAACAAACTTAAGTCTCAGGTTGAAACGGTGGCTAAAACCGTGGATATCGTCCAAACCAAGACGAGAAAAATGAATCTTCAGCTGGAAGTTGCTTCCGAGAGCGATAAGGAAGAGGATCAGCCGATGTCGCTGCCGTCTCCGGTTTCTAATCAGAGCTCACTCACATCAGAGCAGTAGAAAGCTAACTGAAAAGCCCGAATTGCATTCGAGCGCTAGAAATGAAAAGAGCCGGAAAATTTCCGGCTCAACTTCTTTAGAAAACCTCTTAGGCCTTCATTGTCTTTTCAGCGACAAAGGCAGCCAGTTCGCGTGCAGCGTCTCTGGCTCTTTCAGGCGCTGCGTCAAAGATCTCAGCCATCAGACGTTCGCTGACGTACTCAGGATTGAAATCCAGATGCAGGTCATTGCCGTGCATTTCACATTTTGTGAAGGCACCGTCCGGGGAGCACTGAGAGGCAATTTCAGCGACTTTGCCTTTAGCAAGCATTGCAATCACAGGATTCTTGAAAGATAACTCAACGTGGTTGGCAGAGATATTCTTTAAGTTCAAGAAATCACGTGCTTTGTAGAGCTGTTCAATAGGGAGGGCCATTTTTTTCCTTTCTAAAAATTTTCGGATATTTTAGTTCATCAGTCCGGAGATAAGGACTGCCAGGACAAGAGCTGGGCACAGAATGCCGATGCAGACTCTGAGCACTTTTTTCCAGCCCGGATAGTTCTGAAGAGACGTCCAATGGGTATGAACCTTGTCCCATGCGAACCAAGCCGCCAGAAGGCAGGCAATAATGCCTCCGATCGGAAGCCCGAGGTTAGAGACAAAGAAATCAGCTAAATCGAATGCGGTCTTGCCGAAAATCTTGTAGTCAGCAAGAAGGCCGAAAGACAGAGCGCACGGGATGCTAAGGATCAGCATAAAGAGCAGGCAGACGGTCACGGCAGTTGCACGTTTCATATTCAGTTCCTGGACCATCCATGTAATGTCAATTTCGAGCATCGATACGGCTGAAGTTAAAGCAGCAATGATCAGACAGAAGAAAAAGACAATAGAGAACAGGTACCCGAAAGGCAGCTTGGCAAAGATCACCGGCATCGTAATGAATGTCAGGCCGGGGCCCGCGGCCGGATCCATACCGAACGCGAAGTTTGCCGGCAGAATCATTAAACCTGCCATCAAAGAGATGAGGAGAGAAAGAACAACGATCCAGAAAGTGGAGCTGACAAGTTCTGTCTTGTCGTCGATATAGGCGCCGTATGTAATCATGCAGCCGGCACCGACCGAGAACGAGAAGAAGACCAGACCCATGGAATCGAGAAGCGTCTTCCAGCTGAATTTGGAAAAATCCGGCAGGAAGAGATATTCCACGCCTTTCATGGCACCGGGCTGCATCAGACCTGTGATGATCAGAATGATCATGAAGATAAACAGCATCGGCATGAGGATCTTGGAACACAATTCGATGCCGCCTCGAATGCCGAAGGCAACCACAAATCCGACTAAGGCAAGAAAGCCGACCTGCGCGGAAATGGCGACCCAAGGAGATGAGGACAGGCTTCCGAAAAGCGCACCGAGCGTTTCCGGATCGGCGGAGGGGAACCCAATGATGGCTTCAAAGAAGTACAGAAGGCACCAGCCGCCGACAACCGAATAGAACGAAAGCACCACAAAACCGATGATGATGCCGAGATAACCCAAGACCGACCAGAAGGGTCCGCCTAAGTTTCGGTAAGCCGTGACGATTCCACCTTTACCGGCTTTACCCAAGGTAATTTCCGTGAGCAAAAGGCCGAAGGCCAAGGTAAAGGAAAAAATAATGTAGGGGAGCAGGAAGGCTGCTCCGCCTTCGGCGCCGGCCATGTATGGGAACTTCCAAATTGCACCCAGACCGATGGCTGCGCCGACACTGGCTAAGACAAACCCAACTTTGCCGGTAAATGTTTTTTCTTGTTGTTTTGATGCTTGGGACATCTGAGAATACTTCCTCGGTTTTAGATCAGATTAAAGATTGCAACCACAACGATGAAGCAGGGTGCAACGAAGGCCAGCATAAAGCGGAAGAACTTCATGAAGCCATCGGAATGCTTAACGCTGGAGTTGATTTCATATTTGGTGCGGTCAAAGAAGAACCAGCCTGTCATTGCAACGACGAAGAGGGCGCTCAGCGGCATCAGGATGTTGCAGCAGAGGAAGTCCATCGCATCAAAAATGTTCTTGTCCATGATCTTGTAATCAGCCCACGGACCCATCGAGAGAGCTGAGGGAATAGAGCAGATGGAAAGAACGATGAACAAAAGCACGGAAGCTGTTTTGCGGGAGAAATGGAATTCGTCCATTAAGTAGGCCAGCGGAACTTCGAACAAAGAGATCATGGAAGTCAGGGCGGCAACCAGCAGACAGCCGTAGAAGCAGACGGCAAATACGTCGCCTAACGGAATGTGCGAGAACACGGCCGGCATCGTGATGAATGTCAGACCTGGGCCTGCAGACGGGTTAAGGCCGAAGGCGATAACCGGGGGAATAACCATTAGACCGGCGAGAATGCAGGAAATAAAGGCTAAAACAGAAACCCAAAGAGCAGTGGTGGTCAGATTTTCTTTATGAGAAATGTAAGAACCATATGTGACCATAATGCCCATGCCGACGGAGAGCGAGAAGAATGTGAAGCCCATGGCGTTGAGCAGAGAGTTTGCTGTGACCTGATCCCATTTCGGAGAGAAAAGGAACTTAAGGCCTTCCCAGGCGCCCGGCAACGTCAGTCCGCGGATAATCAGGACGATCATCAGCACGAAAAGCAGCGGCATAAGCACTTTGGATATACGTTCGATACCTTTGTTCACGCCGAAGATCAGGACGCCGGCAGTGATCGCCAGGAAAAGGGTTTGATAAAGAATGGCAGAAACCGGAGTGCTGACGGTTTTAAGGAAGGTCTTTTCCAACATCGCTAGGTCAGACGAAGCCGCATTTCCCATGATGGCCTCGAACAAATAAGAGAGGCACCATCCGCCTACCGTGCTGTAGTAGGTCATGATGAGGAAAGCACAAAGCACTCCAACGAACCCCAAAGGAGCCCAGAACTTACCTCCGATACGTCGGAAGCTCGTGACGGAACTGCCGCGTCCGGCTCGGCCGATGATGATCTCAGCAAGAATCAAGGTAACGCCGAAAAATTTCTTTCTCCTTTTTTGTCATTTTGTTGTTGCTAAGCTAATTTGTCATCCATACTGCTCTGCTTGAATGTCAG
>ERZ860059.1168-NODE-1168-length-10916-cov-2.473345_pt1 | contig 10916 bp, 12 predicted proteins | sample MGYA00510113_ERZ860059 | MGnify/ENA primary metagenome ERZ860059 (study PRJEB30046, sample SAMN00715190) | human gut metagenome | study: EMG produced TPA metagenomics assembly of the A metagenome-wide association study of gut microbiota in type 2...
TTACATCTCCCTTATTTATTATTGGAAACTGCATAAATCCAGAGAGTCTTGAAAACTTTTCATGATAATCAGTCTGTTTAGAATAAAACGACATCTCTTTACTCATTCTATAAACTCCAATTCCATGAACTGATCCTCCAGAACCTACTCCTATTGGAAAAGTATCTCCTCCAGTATTTCTAACTTTAATATATTTATAATTATCTCCATTGTTCTTAGCTATTTTAGTCAATTCAAGAACATGATATTTATCTTCCCTTAGCATTTCATTTACAAAGTGTTGATATAGAAGATAATCTTTTTTCATATCTTCTTCTAGCTTTACTTTTTCTGCTTCTATATCCTTTGATAATTTTGAACCTTCATGTACCATAAGAGAGTAAAAACTTGCACTGCTTAATTCTAATTCCTTTACAATTCTTGCATCTTCAATTACTTCTTCTAAAGTTTCATCAGGAAAATTATAGATAATGTCCACACACACATCTCCCTTAAAAAAAGCTTTTAACTTTTTAAGTCTTTCAATTACCTCTTCTTTCCCATAAGTTCTATTGTAAAATTTTCTTCCTCTATCAGAAAATGTCTGTATTCCTACACTCAATCTATTTACTCCATACTTCATCATAACTTCTAACTTTTCCTCAGTTAAGTTATGCAGTGTAGTTTCAAATGTAAATTCATAATCTTTTGTTAAAGTTACATTTCTTTTTATACTTTCAAGTATTATTTCAAGTTGATGGGGTTTATATACAGTAGGTGTCCCTCCACCGAAAAATATTACTTCAAATTCACTTTTTTTAAAATAATTTGTCTGCCCATATTTATCAAATTCATCTGCTATATATTGAGCATATGAATCAAGACTTCCATCTATCTGCTTCCTGTTAAGATTGCAAAAAGAACATATTTTATCACAATATGGTGTATGTACATATATCGCTTTCTTTCTCCCATCAGGATTTTCTTGAAGCAATAAGTCAAAACTTTCCTTATCAGCCCTTTCACTTTTAATATATTTGTTAATCAAACTATTACTGTCATGATGAGATTTTAGCCTCTTATCAAACAGTAGTAAATTTTTTTCCATGTGTTCCTCCTTGAAAATTTTGCTATACTTTAAAGTATACAAACATTTGTTTTCTTCAAACCATATTTTATTTCAGTGTTTTTATATTAATATTAATTTGTTTTATTGTCAAGCAAAAATTTATTCAATACAAAATTATAGTTTTTGAAATTATTTGACTTTAAAAGTATTTTTTGGTATAACTTATGTGATGATAAAATTTTAGGAGGTTTTTTAATGAAAACACTTGTTACTTATTCTACAAAAACTGGTAATACAAAAAAGGTTGCTGAATCTATTGCTAAAGCTATAGAAAATTCTGAAATAAAAGATATTGCAGAAGTAAACAATCTGGATTACGATTTGATTATTGTAGGAACTTGGATAGATAAAGGTACAGCAGATGCAAAAGCATTAAACTTTATAAAAACTATCAAAAATAAAAACACAGCATTTTTCTTTACACTTGGAGCTTATCCTGATTCACAACATGCTTTAGACTGTATTGAAAATATAACAAAACTTTTTACAGAGAATGAAAATAAAGTATTAGGACACTTCCTGTGTCAAGGTGCTATTGATCCTAAACTTATAGAAATGATGAAAACTAAATTCGGACCTGACCATCCTCACGGACCAAATCCAGAGAGAATAAAAAGATGGAAAGATGCAAGTTTTCACCCTGATGAAACAGATTTAAATAATGCTTATGTATATTTTAAAGAGCTTATAGAAAAACTTTAATTAAATTTTTAGGAGGAACATACTGAAATGATGTACTATTTTAAAGTTGGAGGTCCACTGATGTGGGTACTTTTCATACTATCTCTTATCTCTACAACTGTTATAATTGAAAGATTATTCTTTTTCTTTAAAAAGGAAAAGACTATGAACAGAAATTTTAGGAAAGAAGTAATAATGGCTGTTTCTAATAGAGATATGTGTAGAATTATTGAAATTTGTGATAAAGAAAGAAATTCTGTTGGGTGCACAGTTAAAAAATTTCTTTGCAGATGCAATATATGTGATACTAACCTAAAAGACTTTCACCAATTTGATCAAATAATAAAAGAAATTGAGATGGATGAAATCAGTCCGCTGGAAAAAAGACTTCATATCTTAGGTATAATAGCTCATGTAGCTCCTATGCTTGGACTTTTAGGAACTGTTACAGGAATGATAGATGCATTTAAAGATCTTGCTAAATTTGGAGCAGGGGATCCAACAATTGTAGCCGACAGTATCTCAAAAGCTTTGATAACTACAGCAGCTGGTCTTTCTATCGCTATTCCTGCACTAGTTGTATATAATCTTTTAAATAAAAGAATTGAGGAAATTGAAGAGGAAATAGATAAAATAACAACTAATGTTATTAATATTGTGAGGGGATAAAAATGGCTAGATATAAGAAAAAAAGAGCACTTCTCACTCCTGATTTGACACCGCTTATAGATGTGGTGTTTTTACTTTTAATATTTTTCATAGTTTCTACAACATTTAATAAATATGGGAATATTGATATCGATCTTCCAACTTCAACACTGACTAGTGAAGAAAATGATGATAAAAATCTAGAAATTATTATTGATAAAGACAATAGATATTTTATCACTTTTGGAAATAAAAAAAATGTAGAAATAACTTTTGACGAGATAGATTATTATCTCAATGGAGCAAAAAGTGTTTCTATAACTGGGGATAAAGATTTGAAATATCAAAATATTATTGATATCATAACTAAAGTCAAAAAACATGGCATAGAAAATTTAGGAATAAATTTTTATGAGTAAAGGACAAGAGGTTTAATATGAAGAGATACTTTATTATAGCACTTCTATTACATGGAATGCTCTTTTTACGATTGGGGCTTCCAACTGTTACAAAAGATTTAGATAGCAAAGATAATTTCTTAAAACAAAGTGTTCCAGTCACTTTTACTCAAATAAGTAGAGCTGTCCCTGCAGCTGCTCCAGTTCCCCTACCTGTTGTTGAAGTTCCTAAACCTCAAGAAAAGCCCAAAAAAGAAATAGTAAAACCTGAAACACCCAAACCTGTTTCAAAGAAAACAATCCCTAAAAAAACTGAACCTAAAAAAGAAATAAATAAAGAACCTGAAGTTGAAACAAAAGAAATTTCAAAAGTTCCAGAAACTATAACTACTGCTGCATCTAGTAACGATTCTACTTCTATTCCAAGTGTTGACAACTTATTTACTGCCAATGCTGATGGAACTTATAATGCTGTATCTAATCATGGAATAAAATATAAAATAGTTAAAGAAATAGCTCCTACTTATCCTAAACAAGCTGAGAATATTAGGTATAGAAAAAAAGTAGTAGTAAAAGCAAAATTCTTGGTAGATCAGTCAGGTAATGTAAAAAATATTTCTATTATAAATTCACATAGTAAATTAGGATTCGATCAGGCAGTAATAGAGGCTTTAGGTAAATGGAAATTTTCACCAATTGTGTATAATGGGAAAATTATTAGTGTATACTTTCAAAAAGAATTTATTTTTGAACCAAAATCATAAAACTATATGGGGAAAAAATTAAGTTTTAGAATTTCATGATTTATATTCATGAGGTTCTAAAACTTTTTTTATTAAATAAATATATTCAATTTAAACTTATTTTAATTTGTTATACTTTATTTTTAATGGTAAATATCTTACTCTTTTCTCTTTAATTTTTTTAAATGATTATATTTTCAAAATAAAAAATGGTGTAGTTTCCCACACCATTTTTTATTTATATTTTTTTATTTATACTTTTAAGCTATTACACTAATTTCTTTAATTCAGTTGCAACAAACTCAACCTCAGGACCAACTATTACTTGAACAGCTGTCTTACTTGGTTTTAATACTCCAGGAACCAATTTTTTGATTTCCCCTTCTTTTACCACAGAACTATCTACCACATCAAGTCTTAATCTAGTAGTACAGTTATCAATATTAACTATATTAGATTTCCCACCTAAAAGAGGTAATAATGCAGCTGCTAATTCTGTATTAGAAGTAACTTTTGATGCTCCTTTTTCTTCTACTGTATCATCATCATCTTCTCTACCAGGAGTTTTAAGATTAAATTTTTCAATAGCAAATTTAAATATTACATAATAAATTACAAAGAATACAAGCCCTTGTACTACAAGCATATACCAACCTTGAGCTAATGGATTTCTTGTTGAAAGAACTAAATCAATAAATCCAGCTGAGAATCCAAACCCTGCCATCCAGTGCATAGAAGCTGCAATGAATACTGATATTCCTGTTAAAATTGCATGTACTAAATATAATCCAGGAGCAACGAACATAAATGCAAATTCAATTGGTTCTGTAACTCCAGTAAAGAAACTTGCAAATCCAGCAGCTAACATAATAGAAGATATTTTAGCTCTATTTTGAGGCTTTGCAGTTCTAACAAATGCAAGACAAGCTCCTAGTAATCCAAACATCATGATTGGGAAGAATCCAGCTTGATACATTCCTGTTTTTCCTATTACAGCAGTTCCTTCAGCTATTGATTTTGCCCCACCTAGGAAGTTTGGAATATCATTTATTCCAGCAACATCAAACCAGAATACTGAGTTCAATGCATGATGTAAACCAACAGGTATTAATAATCTGTTAAAGAATCCATAAATTCCAGCTCCAACTGGTCCTAGTTTACTGATTCCTTCACCAAATGTTACAAGTCCAGAATAAACTGCTGGCCAGATATACATAAGTATGAAAGAAACCAACATCATAACAAATGATGAAATAATTGGAACAAGTCTTTTTCCACTAAAGAAAGATAAAAACTTTGGCAGTTCCACTTCACTAAATTTATTATAAAGTGCTGAAGATATAACTCCACAAAGAATACCAGTAAATTGGTTGTTTATTTTAGCAAATCCAGCAGGTACTTCATTTGCAGGAATTCCTTTAATCATTCCTACTGCACCTGGAGATAATAAAGTAGTTACAACTAAGAAAGAAACTAATCCTGCTAGAGCTGCTGATCCATTCTTATCCTTAGACATACCAAAAGCTACACCAATAGCAAACAGAATAGGCATATTATCAATTATTGCCCCTCCTGATTTTATAAAGAAAGCTGCTAGTACACTTTCTCCTCCCCAACCTACAGGGTCAATCCAATATCCTAAACCTAACAATATTGCTGCTGCAGGTAGAACAGCAACTGGCACCATAAGTGCTTTACCTATTTTTTGTAGATAACTAAACATAACTTTCCCTCCTTATAATTATTTTTTAAATTTTTTTTTAGTTTTTTTTCGCTCATTAAGAATTTATAATTCATTTAATTTAATTATAGCATAATAAAAAAATTATTTCTACTAGATTTTAAAAAAACGAGTGTTCTTTTTCAGTGTCAATTATATTGAATAAAATACATTTAGTCTATTATGTTTAAACTCATTCTCTTGTCATCTTACCTCACCTACCAGTATTTCTCTTATCTGTTTTATATAATGTACTGTAATTTTTTCTTTCTTCCTTTAAATTATTCTGAATTTTTTTTTCAAAATAATAAAGGAAATATACTTTGAATAATAATATATTATATAGAGATACTATAATTTAGAGTTAATTTAAGGAGGAAATATGAAAAAAATAATAATCTTAATTGGAACTATGCTTATAACTATTTCTGCTTTCTCAGCTTCTGTAACAGATTTTGAAACTCAAATGAAATCTTTAGAAAAAGAGTATCAGCTTCTTTTAAAGAAAGAAGATCAAAGATATGCTCAAGAAAAACAAATAGCAGAAACAGCAGAAAAAACTCTTGCAGAACAGAAAAATCTTTATAAAAGTGTAGCTGGAAGTCTTAGCCAATTACAGCAAATGGAAAAATATATTTTTTATAAAGATGACTACAATCAACTTTTAAATAAATATCAAACTATATTAAAAGATTTAGAAAAGTCTATGAATAACCAACAAGTTATAATAGATAATTTTAAACAGATCCAGCTGGAAAAAGAAGGAAATAAATAATTAAAATAAGAGGTTCTCTGCTTAACTGCAGAGATACCTCTTATAAAAAAAGATTTATACATACTACTATTAAAATAATAATAACTCCTACCACTATATAATTCTTTGCAAATTTATCTTTATGCTCAACTACCTTTTCTTCCTTTATTACTTTTTCTTCTATTTTTTCTTTAACTTCTATTTTGATTTCTTCTGTTTCTTTTGCTGTTTCCTCTTTTATCTCTGTTGAATTTTCTTCTATTATTTCATCTTCAACTCCAATCTTTTCTACAGCTTCTGTTGGAGTTTCTTCAATTTTCTCTTCAGCTAGAATTCCTTCTACAGCTTCTTTATTTTCCTTTTCTCCATTCCCAGCTAATACCTCTTCTAACTCTTCGATATTATCTTTCAAAAATTTTCTTCCTAATGGAGTTAATTTATATTTATCATTTCCAAAATATTTTTTTAATTCTTTTTCATCTATGTTGTCAATAACTCTTTGCATCAATATCTCTTTATTTCCAGTTTGTACTAATCCAGCATTTTTTAATATTTCCTTGAGGTCTTTGACTGTTCCCTGTTGAATATCATATATTTTTATATAATCTTCTTTTAATGCTATTTTCAAATAATTTTTTTTATCAATCCCATATTTATCCAGCAATACTTTTGAAGCCTCTGTGTCATAATCCATTTCATTTATTAATTTCAATAAAAGTACCATATTAAAATTCTCCACAAAACTTCCTCCTCTCCTGCTTTAGAACATTCTTACTTTCTATAATATACTATTTATGCTATAAAATCAAACTATAAAATTTTTTTTAGTTTTTTTCCTATAAAATTTTATCTATAATTCTATAAAATAAGCTTTTTATTTTTTAAATCTCTACTTAAATTGTTTTCTTGTGATATAATATAAAGAAAGCAAAGGAGATTTATTTTATGAAAAAAATACTTATAATTTTTTCTCTTTTTATTTTAATGATTAGTTGCAATATAGGAAAAAGAAACGTTGATGCATCTAAGAAAGAAGAAAAAGATGGGATAGTCTATATCATTAATGAAAAGAAACCTTTCACTGGAAAAATTACTGCTAAATATGAAGATGGAAAATTAAAAACAGAAGAAAATTTTAAAGATGGTAAATACGAGGGTATCTCAAAAGAATATTTCTCTAATGGGCAGCTAGCTTTTGAAGGAACATTTAAAAATGGAAAATTAAATGGTGAAGTCAAAACATATTTTGAAAATGGACAATTAGAAGAGGAATCTTCTTATGTTGATAATAAAATTGAAGGTATATGTAAAATATATTATGAAGATGGAAAATTAAGAAATATAATAAACTTCAAAGATGATAAAAAAAATGGTCCTGTTGAATATTACTATCCCAATGGTCAACTTCAATATTCAGGAAATTATGTTGATGACTTACTACAAGGTGAAGGAAAAGTATACTTTGAAAATGGTATTTTAATGGAAGAAAATAATTATTTTGATGGAAAATATCATGGTTTAATAAAAATATACTATAAAAGTGGAAAACTAGAAAGTGAGTACAATTACCAAAATGGAAAAGCTCATGGAGAATCAAAAATTTATTATGAAAATGGGCAGGTAAAAAATATAGCTAATTTTATTGAAGATAAAATCAATGGAGTTTCTAAAACTTATTATGAAAATGGACAGATAGAGGGAGAATACACTTTTATTGATAATCAATTTGATGGTTTATTTAGAAAATATTCCAAAGATGGTAAAATTACCAATGAAGCAATATTTAAAAAAGGAAAAGTAGAAAAAATTATTAAATAAATATTTAATGCCTGAGTTGTTGCAAACTGATGATTTTTAATCATTTATTTGAACAACTCTTTTTTTCAGCATTTTGATTCGGGTTATTGGAAATGCAACACTCTCTTTTTATAAACTATTCTATATTTTTATTTTAATAATGTATTCTATATATTTTATTAAGTTTATATACAATACATTATTCTTCCCAATATTCTGTCACAAGAAACTCCATGATTTTCACTGTGTTTTCTGTTATTTCTAGTGCTCTCATGGGAGGAACTTGTTCTCCTGTTTCTGATATCTCCATACTTTTCTCTATGATAGCTGGTGCTGATTTTATAAATCATATAAAAACTCAAATTCCTTATGCATTGTTTAATGGAATAATATCTATTATTCTTTTTATTATTTTTAGTTATATCTTTAACCATTGACAATAAAATTTTGTTTTTTAAAGAATGATATCACAATCTTATTTTCCATCTTTATAGTGCACATTATTTTATATTGTATACACTTATTATATTTATTTTTTTGAAAAATTTGCTTTTTTTGATTTCATGTAATATAATATACTAAGAGAATCCTTTTTAATATTGTTTTATTATATGACTGGGGGAGATTTACCTTTAAATTTATGGAGGTGGTCTTTATAGTAAGTTTAAATTTAATTAAAAAGGCAAAAGCAGGTAGTGAAGAAGCTATTCAGGAAATTTTTAAAACTTTTCAAGGAATAATGCTTCTAAAAACTAAAAAATATTTCTTTTATGGAGGAGATAAAGATGATGTACTTCAGGAAGCTATGATAGGACTTTTGAAAGCTATAAATGGTTATGAAGCAGGTAAGCAAGCTTCTTTTAAAACTTTTGCTATTTTATGCATAAAAAGACAATTAATTACTGCAATAAAAAGCTCTAATAGTGGAAAATACAAAATTTTAAATATGGCTGTAAATAATAGTGAAGACTCTTATGAATACAATGCCGTTCCTGCATATTCTAATAAGTCCTTTAATTTTTACAATCCTGAAGAAATATATTTAAGTAAAGAAAAATTCAATGCTTTAAAAAAATATTTAAGAACACATTTAAGTAAGATGGAAAATGAAATTTTTGATTATATGCTTATTGAATTGTCATATACTGAAATTGCTGCTAAAACAGGACGGGATCCTAAATCAGTAGATAATGCCATTCAAAGAATAAAAAAGAAACTTAGAGCATTTACAGAAGAATATGAAGCTATGTAATAAAGACAGGGAGATTTATTCTCCTTGTTTTATTTTTTTAAATAAGGATTTTGTTTTCTCAGCCACTCCAATTCCCCATCGTATTTACTTTCATCTATAATTTCTTTATATTTTTCTAGGATATATATTTTATCACAATGGTCACAGTAATATGCAACTGTTTTATAGAGCTTTAATCTGCTCACACAATTATCTACTAGAGTTTTTTTTATTGGATTCTTGCATTTTTCACAATTCATAAGTTCCCTCCCAAAGATGTCCATTTTATTTGCTCTTTAATTTTTCATTCTGAATAATATCTATTTATTCCCTATAAATTCTATAAACTATTATCAAGATAATCAGAAAAAGAGAAATTAACTGTATATGTGTCTTTTTACTTTTATATCCAATATAACTGCACAATGTCACAATTATACCTAGAATCACTTTTTGCATATTTTTTCTTTCCCCCTATTTTTTAATTGGAAAAAATATACTTTATTATTTTAAAAATAATATATTTTACCATCCCTCCTGTAATCTTCAGCAGATATTTTATTATATCATAATATTTATTTTTTTTATAAAAATTACAAAAGAAGTCCTTAGACTTCCTTCTATATTTGCTATTACTGCATCTATTTTTTCTCTTTAGTTTTAATATTTTAAATTATAATTTTTTACTAAAAAGTATTAGACTCTTTTTACTTTTTAATATAAAAGGGGCTAAAATTTTTACTCAGCCCCTTTTTATATTAATCATTTAATTTTATTATTGGAGAATTATCTCCCCCACTCACTTGTGGTAGTTTTCCGTCCCATTTTTCAATAGTTAATTTCTTTAACAACATTGGTGACAAAGATTCTGCTTCTACCTGATTGGCTTTTGCCTGAAGCTCTTTTTCTTTTAATTTATATTCTGCAAGCAACACTTGATTTTCTGCTTCCACTCTGAATTTTTCCTGCTCAAATCTTGTTCTTTCTACCTCTTGTTCTGCAACTTTTTTAGCTTCTATAGCTCTTTCATATTCTGCAGAAAAATCATGGTTTGTTATGGAAACATTTGCTACAGACAACCCATAAGCTTGAAAGTCATCTTTTAAATCTTCATATATCATTTTACTTAGTTCCTGTCTTTTAGAAACAAATTCTTCAATAGTATATTTACTAATTGATGCTTGAACTACTTCCTTTGTTCTTGGAATAATAAAACTTGTTTCATGTAATCCTCTAAATGATCTATAAAGATTTTCAGGGTCAGAAACAGAACTTTGAACTGTAAGATCAAGAATTATTGACTGCATATCTTTAGTACTTACTGACATATTATCAAAACTATATATTTTATCTCTTGTTATCATCATTTCCTTTGTTTGTACAATAGGTATTTTAAAATTCAAGCCTTCTCTATCTATTCTTGTAATTTTTCCCCAACTAGAAATAATAGCTACTTCCCCTGTTCTCACTGTATAAAATGATGTAAATATAAGAAAAAATAATATTATTGCTACAAATCCAAGACTGCCAAATATAATCTGCTTTTTCATTAATTTTCTCCCCTTTTATATATAGAATAAGTATAATAAATATAGTCAGGATACTACATTTTAGAATTATATAAAATTCTTTCATTGTTAACTATCCTCACAAGATATTATAACAGAAAAATAAAAAAGTACCTAGCAAATCACTTTTTCTTTATATATTTTATTATATTGCTGTAATTATAATAATTTCCACAAATAATAACTTTTTTTTAATAATCTTTCTATGAGCAAATAAAATATAAAAAACATATTGACAAATTTAGATATATGAATATATAATTATTTT
>ERZ860059.1187-NODE-1187-length-10708-cov-1.450671_pt1 | contig 10708 bp, 7 predicted proteins | sample MGYA00510113_ERZ860059 | MGnify/ENA primary metagenome ERZ860059 (study PRJEB30046, sample SAMN00715190) | human gut metagenome | study: EMG produced TPA metagenomics assembly of the A metagenome-wide association study of gut microbiota in type 2...
TAGATGTTAAACTTGTATTATTGAAACAATAGGAAAAAGACTGTCTCTCTGTATCGTTTTTCAACACAAGTCCTACATACTTCAACATTGAGAAACCTGAGAAATTCAAGTTATTTACATTACTATTTCCGAGATCCCAATATGCAACAAGAGATAAACTTCTTTTTGTAATCGCATAGGTCACATCACTACAGTTTTTGATTTCTACCTGATGGAAATCTGAGTTATCATACGTGTGATCATAAGTCAGCTTCCCTGGCCCGACTGCATGATCTTCTGTTCCGTCTCCCCATGATATGATATAATCAGTGGCGTCTGAGGTGACATAGAGAGAAATGTTCTCTCCAGTAACAAGCATCTGAATATTTCCATTCTCTATCGGTTTGAAAGATTCAATATCAAGCCTCATGGCAGCGTTGACTGTAATGGCGGTTAAACTAACAGTAACGTTATCTGTTACGCTGAAATATCCATTTTTAGATACGGTGTATTCATGAGTTTTTTTGCTACCTATTACCAATGTCGTTTCTCCGGAGGCATCAGTAATCCCTGTTTTCCCATCACATTGAATAGTAGCTCCGGATAGAAGTACAGTGCCGTCTTTTACTATGAACTTTACTTCGACCGTGTTTGGTTCTACATATACAGTTAAGGATGTTGCAGACGTCCCAACAGTTATATTACCTGTCTTTTCATAATATGTGTCATGGGTAACAGAATATTCATAGGTTCCTTTTCCCAATGATAAAGTGCATTCACCGTACTGGTTAGTCGTTCCTGTCACTCCATTACATTTTACGGTAGCACCTTCAATGAGCGATGAATTGTATTCTACGATAAACTTAACATCCACGACGCCATATACATACACAGTGTTTGTAGTATCAGATGTTATGGAACCATATGAGAAGGTATTGCTTGCATATCCGTATGCAGACACGGTTCCGGATATAGCCGCACCTCCACGCGGTAAAGTAACATATCCGTCAGCATCAGAAATGTATGATCGGTCTCCAATTGTGACAGTAGCACCTTGGACATATACCGATTGGTTATAAACTCCTACACGAATCTTTCGTAATGGAATATATGTCACAGTATAACTCTGAGAACGTGTACCTGCTACAAGGTATGAACCCTTAAAATCTTCGTGATTTTCACATTTGAACGTAAAATCAATCGTTATGTTGTCTTCAGAAGTTACCTTGTAGGTATATTCGTTTACTTTCTCAACTTCGTAGGCGCATTCGAAGGCTGAATTAGCAAGAGACTTACGCTGAGAAGAACTGAAGGTGAAAGTCGTCACAGGAGCAGGTTTCAATTGACCATATGTGATAGCTAATTCGGGAAATGCTGCCTTCAGTTTGTTGATTTGAGAATCGGTAGCTACAGAGACATAACATTTACCGGTGATGATCGCCTTGTCTACATTGTTGCCGTTTTCGTCCAGTCCTTTCAAACTGATTAGTTTTATGATAGGATCAAGGGTAGATAATGTCCAGTCTACACCGATCAAGCGTACACGCTCTAACTTCATAGTATCAAGCGCAAAACATCTGTCAATTATGGATAAGACATTAGCCTTGTTGGTGTTCTCCCATCTGATTGTCGAAAGATTCCGTACCCCATCAAGGATTAATCCCGCATCAGTCAGTTCCGTTTGATTTCGGACCGTTAAATTTGTAATGGTATCCGGCAGGTGAAGCAACGTCAAGTTACCGCCTTCAGGCAATACTACAGCGGATGTTCCGGTTCCTTCCGCCCATATCTCGCGAATGTTGGAACATAATGCAAGGTCTATTGCTTGTTTCAGGTTCGGACAGTTACGGATATCCAACTTGCGGAGCAGGTTGTTTGCACCAACTGAGAGCACTTCCATATTCGTGTTTCGATAGCCTTCCGCTCCGGATCCGATAATCAGCTCCACCAGTTTGGTCATCTTCGATACGTCAACCGAACCGGGATACAAAGAGGATATATCCCCCAGGCTGCTGATCTGACCGGCGCCAAAAATGATCGTTTCAGTATCGTTGAACTGAATGGCAGGAGCTTTAATATGTACCGGTACATTTTTCTGTGACCGAATGCCGGCTGTATATGATCCGTACTGGACGTTGACATACTGCCCGGCATACGACGTGATGGTCATATCCGCATTAGGTTCTACTCCTTCCCACTCTGAAGGGGTGTACAGACGCAGAGTTGCGAAGTCATTCTTATAGTCTCCGGCAATGTATTTAGAGTCCATGTATTTGAATCGGTTGTACAGCCACCAGCGACGGTGCATCTTGCGGCTTCCCTGGGCAGCATACAGGTATGATCCATTCCCTTCATCGAGTAATGGACGGACATACTTGTACCAGCTGTCCTCATTGTATACTGCTTCACACCAGGCATCTCCCTGTTCGGTATCGAAGAAGCGGATACATTCTTCATAAGTGAGCAGCTTCTTTGACCGCATTTCAGCGTACATGGCTGCGATCTCTTTAGAATATGCCTGCTCGATGTTGTTCCAGAGAGTTGACTCTGCACCGTTCCATACATCCTTGTTACCGATCTGATCGTGGTACTCAACCGTATAGTCAAATGCTGCTACGCCCTCGTTGTTCAGTCCGCACACAGTATCATTATCATAGAAGATGCAGATCCAGTGAATTCCGTCGAAGGTAGTCAGGAACATATTCTTAGCACGCTGGTCGACCATCGCAAAGAGTTCCGTTATCGTGTAGTACGATAACATGAAATTCATGTCCAGGTACTGATCAGCTTCGGCCCGGAACTTCGTCGGGTTATCCTTTACGGAGACAAGCCAGTCAGTCAGGCGCTTTAGATTCGTGTAGTCTTCGTTTTCGTCCGGATAACGAGCTTCGAAGTCTTTCAGCCATTCTATATTACCTTCCGAGTCGACGGTGATATAGTCCGAACGTTTGAAGAGTACACGGTCGGAAGTATTGTTCAGGATCTCCCAACTTTCACAGCCGGCCTTGAATCCGAATGTTTCATTCGTTGACTTATCGTTATTGAAGTTGTATTTGCCCAATGATGTTCTCTCATCATCTTCTGATGTTTGATGCCACATCACCGACGGGCGACCGTTGACTGTCGTCCGGACGCGGGGATCTGCCTTCTGTGCTTCAGTAAGGAATCCCATGCCACGAAGAATATAGTCGATCAAACGGGCCATACCGGTATTGTGTACACCGCTAGATTCGGCGAAGTCCGCTTTGAAGCAGAATACGTTTACAGGTATTTCTTCTTCGAAGATGGCAACTTTATCGGCATGTTCACCGGTAGCGGTCATGGTGAATCCCTGCTTGCATTTTGTCTTGAAGTTCTTTCGAGGATACCACTGTGATGAAGTTCCCTGTACGTCGATCTCTACTCCGGTTGCTACCCAGCTGCGTTCAGGATATTCCCTGTCCTCATAGACAAGGGTGACAGTCTTCTTGTCTCCTTTGAAAGTCGGAAGCTCACCGACGATGGTGAATGAGATATTCTGATTCGCCAGCTTCTCATAGCTGAGATTCCCATAGTCGTCATAAATGCTGTTCCGGGCATATAGCTTGCGCTTCAGTTCAAGATTGTCCATATCGGCAATGTAATTGTCGAGAAGCTGATAGCGGTTTAAGGCATTGTCATAGACACGGATATTAAAGATATCTGCGGTACAGTCACTGCTGCCGATCGAGATCCCGGCCGGATTGGGCTGAGTAAAGTTGTCTTGTTCCGGATACTGGATCAGTCCGCAGATCTCACCGTTGATGTAGACGAAGATCAGCCGGTTCTCCGCTTTCTTTTCGATCACGAAGGAAATCCGGACACGTTCATCCTCTTTGAATTGTGTTTCGATAGAGGTCTGTTCTGATCTGAATATAGCTTTCTGTGCAGTCACTTCAAGTCCGATGCCGGCATTCATGCAGCTGAGGATGACTGAATCATAGTCGGTAACGTCTCTGGTTTCAAATTCGAATTCGATTGTTTTGCCGGTAGAACGGAAGTCGTTGGCAAAGGAGTTGTAGGGGATGGTTACACGTGCATCGCCATTAACGCGAAGAGCTACGAATCCGTCAACTGTCTTGATCCATCCGTTCGTTGCGTAGTTGAATGCGGTAAGTACAGCGAAGATCTCTCCGTAGTTCCAGATGTTTTTCCCTTCTTCGTTGTTGCTGCGGTTTACGGAAGTGAGGAAGAGAACGAGATCCGCTTCCTCCGGACGAACATCGATCTCTGATTCCGTAACCGTCAGGTTGAATGTTTTGGTCACAGATCCGCATGCTATTTTCAGTTCCAGTTCTCCGGGAGTTTCTGCCCGGTAACTCCATGTTTGTCGCGTGCGGTCGATCGTTTGATCACTAATTTCGATTCCATTAGCTGACAGGGTGATATCACTTGTCGTTGTAGCAGGATTATAAACGATGTAGGGAATCAGGAGTGTGCTGAATTGTTCGACTTCGGCAGTCCTGAAGGATGACGCAATAACCGGTGTGTTGTTTCCGGATACAATGCTGATAATATCATAGCGTAGACGATCGCTTTCTACTTCGGTATCGTTGATCGTTGCCGTCGCATAAACGTCGAGCGTATGTGCACCATGCGCCTGTGCCGGGATTGAATATGTCTGCTGACGATTAGATACAGATGTGGTGTAGGTACCCGTTTCTTTACCATCAACGACAAAGTGAATGGTTTTCTCTACGGCACCAAGCGGGGTATATGGGAATGAGATCGCTCCCACATAGGCTTTTGAATCATCGAATGTAGACGTTACGGCAATGCTTACCGCGTTGATCTTGAATGTCAGCTTGCGGGTAGCTCCGTAACTGTCGGTAACTTGTACAACGAGGACGTTATCACCGAGTATTTGCCTATATTGAATGAGACTTCGCCTTGATTGATTGTTTCGGAGGCTACCTGCTTATTGTTCAAAGTATAGGTTGCGATACCTTCGCCCGTTTCCTCTCCGGACAAGGTAGATGAGTATGTGTATTTTATCAGTGTCTCCTTACCATGAACGGCCGTTGCATTTGACGGAGTGACAAAGGCAAGCGTGAGCTTTGTTCCTCCGCCACCTGCGGCTGCTTTCACGGGATAGAATACACCTGCTCGTTTCTGCATCATGTAGTTGCCGTCCGGAACTAGATCGAATGATTCATCTGTGTTGTCCATCTCACCTAGTGAGGTAGAACCGAATCCGCTGTTTTTAGGAACTTCTGTTAATCCTATTGCCATAACATTACTATTTTCGGGATTTTCTTTTTCTGATTCAGTAACTCCATAATCGGTGTCGGCCATCACGACGACACCACCGGACAGCCGGGTCATTTTACCGACATTTAGCCCACCTTCGATGTCGCAGCCCTCTTTGGAAGTAAAGCCTTTCTTGAAAGTATCTTTGATGTCTTTACGTGCATAACGATCATCACCGAATGATTGAGATGCGACAGGCTCAAGTTTGCAGTGTACGCGCTTGTCTGCCAATGGAAGTGATTCGTCAAGAACAAGGATATAAACATTTGTTTTCCCATTCTCTTTTACAGTAATCATTTGTCCGTCATAAGGGGCATAAGCTACAGTGTCGATATTTTGCGCATATCGAGTTGCTTTTTCTAAAGAGTTCCAGGTCGATGTAGAGTCGATAGGGAGACTCCTGGTGCGCTTGTATTGAAGATAGAAACTAGCTCCTGCGATGACAAGGCTAGAACGTGGTGATACGTTTTTTATTTCAGATAGATATTCTACAATTTCAACTTGGTCTTCCATACTCAGACTGTTTTAAAAGTGAATGTATCCGGATCGTTAGGCATTGTAGCTTCTGCAATCCACATTTTATATTCAATAGCTTTACTACCGTTGGCCCCTTCTACCATAATTTTAATCGGACCTTCAGTTCCATTTTCGATGAAGTTGCCAGGATAACTGGTTAGGGTAAGCTCGGTGATCATGTCTGCAGGGATACATACTGCAAACATAGACCATGTACCAATCGGAAATTTATAGGTACCGGGACCGGTATACAGTCCGTTTGAACTGAGTGCCCCACTGCATCTGATGTTTGAGGCACAGTATTGCATACACCGGCAAACCATTTACGTCGAACGTTCACACTGATCTTATTATTTAATGTAATTTGCGGTAATACTCCATCAGGGCTAGCGTCGTAGACGACGGTTGCAGCGTAAGTCTCCTCCATTGTATAGTAGCCTGTCAATTGCCTTATTGCCTTCTGTTCCCCATTAACTTCTGCAGAAAACTCTAGTTTATTCTCTTCGATATAATCATAAAAGGCTTTACTCATGGGGCCGTTACCGTGTCTGTTGGCTGTGTAGGTTAGCTGTCCTTTGGCTGTCCCAAACTCAACGTCGTTGGACGTTGAAAGTTTACCTGTTAAAGATGCAGACTCTACACTGGTGAGCATCGTCCTGAAGATACTTTCGTATGTTGTTCCTTCCTTGAGTATGTCCCCAGGGTTTATATTCCCTGTCTTGGGCGAGGTGACGCGAATATCTTTGGACAAGCTTCCACCGGCTTTAGCCAGTGTCTTGTACCTTTCGTTCAAAAAGTCCAAGACACCGGCTACTTGCTGGTTGGTTACACTGCCTTTGGTGATGGCCTTGTCTATGTGATCAATCAGAGAGTCTACAATATCTTGTGTTGTACTCATCCTTAATTGAATTGTTTACTGAAAACATCTGTATGAATTCTCGGATTATTGAAATCATTGCTATTTAATTCCTGAGTAAAATGTTTCTCCGAATCGCAGAATCTAAGTGTAATGGGTAGACTTTGAGGCGTATTCATATTCTTTGCTATTGCTAAACTATCAGCAGAAGCATTGACTTTGATTCCTCTGTTTCCGTATCCTATAAGATAGATCTCATCACTAGAGAGCATATCAAGAATAAACATCAGTTCCTTTTCTGTCTTGAAACCAGTCTGTACATGCAGATTGTCTACAGTGTTTACTCTCTCCCTGCTTTCAGTATAGTCATTTACTTCTTCATCATATTTCCCATACACTTCATCTTCTCCTTTGTCTTGATCTAGAGTGGGCTTCCCGGTAACTTCTATGCATTCATACGCTCCATAACTGTTTAAAAATTCGATATAGTATCGTTCCTTCTCTATGTTAGCAGGAGAAATGACGATGGTGACTGCCTTGCCTTCTACTGTGATGATTTCAAATTGACTGGCAAGCATATTATTCTTGCTGAAAAAATATTTTCTTAAGGCTTCAAGGTTAAGAGCATAACAGGCCCCGACTGTCAGACCCGAAATAACAGTAGAAATACCTTCTGCTACTTTAACCGTAAAAGTCGTTACTGGAGCAATGAATAATAATGGCCGTATTTCTGTTTCGCGGATAGACAGGACCCTTTGTTCTGTCCGTGTAGACATAAAGAAGTTACCGGCAGCATTCAATAGCTTCATAGTAAAAATGTTGCTGCCTGTCTGATTCAGATGCCTCATAGCTCTTTTGCTGATCCCACCGAGTAATACTTTATGTTGCAAGGTTTGTCGGTCACCTGTCTGATTATTGACTTCGATTGTGTATTCTTTGAGATTGCTCGATGTTGATAGGATGATATCGGTTTCTTCACCCGTATAGTGGGTTGGAGATAAAATAGCTGATAAGATCTCATCGATAAAAACAAAGAAATTTCCAGTTTCTCCGGATCCTTCGAAAATGACATTACTTTGATTTCGGATAACGTAATTGACAGGGGATGAAGAAGTGATTTCCAACTTTACCGGATTCCCTGATAAAGCCATCGTGCGGGGTGAAATTGCTGCTGTTAAACTCATAATTCAAACTGTGTTCTTACAATGTTCTCTGAGGTCACTACTACAAAATTCAGGTCGGCCAGGAGAGAAGTTCGTTCAATGCAGGGAGATGACATCAATGAATAAAAGTCTTCCATTGTTTTGTCTCCATTGCCTGGTAGAGACTGAAACTTCAGAAATACTCCGGAGACATTCTTTATTTCAGGAGCTGATTGTATTGTTTCCTTTTTTTCCATATGCAAATGTGTTTGTTTTTAATTGCTGTATAAAGGACAAGATTACATAGTGACTGCTTTGATCCCGGCTTCATATTGAAGTCTGATTGAATCTATCGAATCAGTATTTGCACCTTCAGGATTATCCACATAAAACGAGAACCAGTACTGTAATTCAGCGTCATAAGTATCCAGTATTTCCTTTTTTCCTAGTACTTCTTCTTTAGTTGGAGGCAGATACGAACTGAAATCATCTCCGGAAGGTTGGGTTAGTATCTTTCTGTCTAAGACATTAAATCCTCTGAGATCATATCTTTTTTCAAGTTGACTCTTTACTTGTGCTGCAGTTGCGGCGAAGGCATTATCTGCGTAGGAGACAATTACCCATTTAGTCGTTTGGGGTATCATTTTTACAATACCTTGTTCTTGCTCAAGATCAAATGGTTTTAAAAGTTTTGTGGTACGAAGGTTCACTTCTGCAGGTTTGTTCACTTGATAGGGTACTGTGTGCTTGGCACTCTCAATCATCAGTTTCTGACCAGACAATAAGATTGGCCGGCTGGTATCTATCTGAGTTAGTGCTATCCGATCAAGATTGATTTTACTTTTTAGAGTATGGTTTGCATGTCTTAAGATGGCATCCCATTCTTTAAAGAATTGATTGAAAGCTCCGTCCTCTCCACGAAAGACCAGTGAATATTTGAAAGTGTTCCCGTCGTTATCACGGAAATAATTACCTGCAGGGGTGCGGCAGAGTGAACTACCATAGTAATATCCTAAAGGAACATTCTTTTCATCAGTAGCCATTCCCATCGCAAAACAGAAGCAAAGCGGAGTATCTGTTTTTTGTTCATTGACTTTAGCTCCCCGGAGTGTTGTATTGAGATTCACTGTTCCGGCCATGTATTGCGGAACTAGTAAATTGTTACAGAACGTCATTGGTAGGCATTCATCTGAACTGGATATTTCTTCGTATTCAACGTTGGCCGTTTTCTTATCCCAAGCAAAGAAGTCACTGGATAAGAGAGAAACGTTTTGGGAAGCTATGTTACGCTTGTAGAATCGTCCGGTAGATGCCTGATAACAAATATATGTGTTATCGGGAACATACTCAAGAGGTGTGTTCTCTACTTCTGTGATGATTCCTTTATATTTATCAAGGAATTCTTCGAAAGATTCCGCATCCGTATAAGCTTCGTCAAATGAAGTGCTGGCAGATAATCTTATTTGCTTGGGCTGTTCGTAATTGGGTACAGGATCTGCAGCTTTCAGTTGTGACCAGTCTGCAAATGGGGAGCTGGAGAACGTGTCTTTCAGTAATTTGATTCTTGCTGTTCTATTATCCCCATTCACGAAGATCCTGGCACCAGTTCGGCAGAATATTGCTTCTAGAAAATCGTTAATCGTGCAGTCCGGCATTAGGTCTTTATAGTTTATTTGACCTGCGACTGTGGCATCTGCTACATTATTAAGTACTACCATTTTTTTGAGCTGGTAGTCTCTCTCGAATGGATTCTCTATGAGTTCAAAACCATATGCTGAAAATATTAATTGTAGGATTTTTGAAACACGGATAAAAGGAGAAATACCATATCCTGCGGGTAACTTGACATCTGCGACACTGCCTGATATAACCATTTTCTCTGTACGTGCATTTTTCTTCAGTTCATACGCATTACCTATTTTTTGAATCGGATTTATGAATTCCGGGTAAGCGACATCGTCTGCTGAGTCATTCTTTACTTGTATGGGGAAAACATAATAGTCGGCTGGAAGATTATAACATTATTAAGATGTTCTGTTAAAGCAGTAATGCCACCTGATGGTTTATATATGGGTAATCCGGGTAACTTTTTTAATGATATATTGTTCCAGGCTTCATACATTAGGCTTTCGTCAAATCCGATGTTGCTGACAATCCCTGATTCTACCGATGCTGATGTTATATTCTGCTTGCCTATGCGACGGTATATTCCATCTGCAATAACAGCCTGGACGTCTTTAGCCGGTGCATTAGCTATATCTAAGCGATTGATATGATCAACTATGGAAAGGTTATGCTTCGTTCCCGGTAACGTAGCAGCTATGGTCTGACTCCCTTTATCTGTATAAATAGGGGAGGTGATTTCAACTTCCATTTCGAAGTCTGTAGGAGTATCGTATATCCCTTTAGGTGTTTTGATGATTAGTGCCATATTATTGATCTCCTCTTGTGAAAGGTTTTTCCGATTTTAGTTTGATCTCTTCCGCATCATTGATATCGGATAAGAGAACGTAGTTTTTCGAAGGCTTGCCTAGTTTGTCCATCACTTGATCCATCTTATCCATTACTTTCTCTAGTTTGGCCTCAAGGTTGTTATTGGGACTTGGCGGAGTGGGTGAGTCTGTAGAGTGGCTGATGGAGTCGTAATTTCCTTCTGCATATTGTGGCACCCTTCCGGATCTTGCATCATTGATTGCTTGAAGTACTACAGGATAGTTGATATGTTTTTGGAGCCGGGACAGATCTTCAGAATTGATAATTAACTCTGATCCGTTTTCTGATATAAGTGAAGTACGTTTGACGATGCCTGTAGGGGCTTCCCCTATATAGGGGATATCGTGATAGCTGCGTCCGTCTTCAGCTCCGATTACGTCATACTTCCCGGCTGCTCTTTGGTTTATTTTATATTCAGCCTGGGGAGTACTTTCTGTGGAGGAACTTCCACTAT
>ERZ860059.1188-NODE-1188-length-10702-cov-2.218465_pt1 | contig 10702 bp, 7 predicted proteins | sample MGYA00510113_ERZ860059 | MGnify/ENA primary metagenome ERZ860059 (study PRJEB30046, sample SAMN00715190) | human gut metagenome | study: EMG produced TPA metagenomics assembly of the A metagenome-wide association study of gut microbiota in type 2...
TTTATGTGATTAGTATACAACATGAATTGTCCGATGATCCTCTTTTAGCGATGGAAGGCGATTTCATGCAGACCCGTATGCCGAATTGGGAACGAGGAACTGACAATATACTTTTTACAATTCAGGAATTTAAAAACTTGAAACCACAATTGAATTGGAGCGAACTCATCTTGATAGGGCATTCTAATGGAGGTGATATGACAATGCTGTTTGCCACTAAATACCCGCAGCTGATCAGTAAGGCTGTATCTATGGACCATCGTAGAATGATCATGCCCAGAACTTTGAAGCCACGTTTGTATACATTGAGAGGATGTGACTATGAGGCAGATGCGGGAGTGCTACCTACCGGACAGGAGCAGGAGCACTTTAGAATGAAAGTAGTAAAACTGGATGGAGTTACACATAGCAGTATGGGTGAGAATGGAACGGCAGAACAGCATGACCTCATCAATCAATATATCTATAAATTTCTGACAGAAAGATAACTGAAGTATCATTTCTATTTTATCCGGTGGTTTTAAACCGGAAGCCTGTTTTTTTGTATGCTTGCTTTGTTATTATAAATAAAAACAGACGAATATCTTGGTTGGATGTGAATAGTGATTGTTATATCTTTATAACGTACTAATTCTTTTTACAAAATAAATTCCATTCTCTATTTTATAAAAGTAAAAATATTCATTCTTCTGTTGGGCGCTTTTTATAGTCAAAACGTATTCAAATTAGAGTGTTTAATAAATTTCAATATCAAATTTAAAATCAAAGAATATGAATTATCCAAAAGCGATACTTCTTTCATTGGCGTTATTGGCTATGCATTCCCTTAATGCAGAGGTAGTCACATACCCTGCTGGTGCCGGGGTGAAAACCTTAAACGATTTTTCTGTGGAAGTGCGTCAGGGTAGCGGACCGTGGTTGCCCGTTGACGTTTATCCTGTTAAAGTTGATAGGGTTGATGAAAAAGGTCATAACGTAGAGGTTGCCTCCATTGCTTATTTCGATTTTGACGGAATGGTAGATGTGCGAGTAATCAGCAACAAAGAGAGAGTCAATAGTGCGAGAGTACGTCCTTTAAGCTATAAGATAACACCGGATTGTGTTGGAGACACAGTGACATTCTCACTTTCGCATCCTCGCAATCTCTCGGTAGAGGTCAATGGAGACATTTTTCACAATCTTCATCTTTTTGCGAATCCGATTGATAAATTTCGTCCTTCCGATAAAGAAATCAAAAGGGCTCTCAAGAAAAAAAAAGGGTCCAATCTGATTTATTTTGGTCCCGGTGTGCATAATCTTCCTAATGATACTCTATTTGTCCCTTCAGGAACTACTGTTTATATCGACGGGGGAGCCCGTGTTTATGGCAATATATTCACGGAAGGAGCACATGATGTGAATATTTTCGGGAGAGGCGAGGTACACCCTGATGGCAGGGGAGCCGGTGTTTGGGTCAGACGTTCTAAAAATGTCAGGATAGACGGAATTGTGGTTTCGCAACTCCCCATAGGACAATGCGATTCGGTAGAGTTGACGAATGTGAAATCAATCAGTTATTATGGTTGGGGCGACGGAATGGATGTCTTCTCAAGCAGTAATGTGATATTAGATGGGGTTTTCTGTCGTAATAGTGATGACTGTGCCGCAGTTTATGCTTCTACGCAAGGATTTAAAGGGGGAAGCAATAATGTATTGGTGAAAAATGCGACACTTTGGGCTGACGTGGCTCATCCAATCAATATCGGAGGACATGGAGATCCGAATGGCATGGATACGGTGCAGAACGTCACTTTTAGGAATATCGACATTCTTGATCAGGCAGAAAAACAGATTGATTATCAGGGATGTCTGGCTATAAATCCAGGCGACAATACATTGGTGCGTAATATTACGTTCGAGAATATTCGGATTGAAGATTTTCGTAACGGACAGCTTGTGAATTTCAGAATCAGTTTCAATCCGAAGTATTGTGTCTCTACCGGCAGAGGGATTCATAATGTGCTTGTTAAGGATGTCACTTATAATGGCTCGGGTGAAAACTTGTCGATCATTGCAGGGTATGATGAGAATCACAAGATATCTGGTATCAGGTTTGTGAATCTTGTGGTCAATGGGCGAAAGATTACAGACGACATGCCTGGGAAGCCGAAATGGTATAAAACCGGAGATATGGCTGGTATCTTTGTTGGAGAACATGTAGAAAATCTCTCTTTTGAATAGAAACGAAGCAGGCAGAATGTTAGAAATGGCGCCACATGCCAAAAACTGTCATGTGGTCAGAAGGAAAGATTATACTTCAATTTTTATCACAATATAGATAAAAATTGAAGTTTTTTATCTATGTTGCAGCCGATTTTAGAAAAAGAAGTTTGGAATGAACAATAAATACGAAGAACGGCTGGGAACAGAACGTATGTTACCGCTTATTTTCAAGATGGCACTTCCGGCAGTGGCTGCACAATTCGTCAATCTGCTTTATAGCATTGTCGACCGTATATACATCGGGCATATTCCGGGAATTGGCACCGATGCGCTGGCGGGTGTAGGGGTGACTACCTCTCTCATTATACTGATTTCTTCTTTTTCGGCAATTGTCGGCGGCGGTGGTGCTCCCCTGGCTGCCATTGCACTCGGACAGGGCGACCGTGTACGAGCCGGAAAGATATTGGGAAACGGGTTTGTTCTGCTGATATTGTTTACTTTGCTGACTTCTGTCATCGCATATACTTTTATGGAACCTATTCTCCTCTTGACAGGAGCTTCGGAAAACACCTTGGAATATGCGGTTGACTACCTTTCCATTTATCTCTTGGGAACGATATTTGTCGAAATATCCACAGGGTTGAATAGCTTTATCAATGCCCAGGGACGTCCTGCCATTGCCATGTTTTCAGTTCTGATCGGAGCCTTATTGAACATCATTCTTGATCCTATTTTTATTTTCTGGTTTGACATGGGCGTGAAAGGTGCTGCTTTGGCTACAGTACTTTCCCAAGCATGCAGTGCGGTGTGGGTGGTAAGTTTCCTCTTTTCCCGACGTGCCTCTCTGCCTTTGGAGAAACAATATATGGGACTGGACCGGAAAATTATCCTTTCCATATTAGCTTTAGGAGTATCCCCCTTCATTATGGCAAGTACAGAGAGTCTGGTTGGGTTTGTCCTCAATAGCAGTCTGAAGGAATTTGGAGATATCTACATCAGCGCATTGACGATTCTGCAAAGTTCGATGCAGTTTGCCAGTGTACCGTTGATCGGATTTGCACAAGGATTCGTTCCGATTATAAGTTATAACTTCGGGCATGGTGACAAGCAGCGTGTGAAAGATTGCTTCCGTATTGTGCTGGTAACCATGTTTTCCTTCAATTTGATATTGATGCTTTTCATGATTCTTTTCCCTTCGACGGTTGCGTCTGCTTTCACCAGTGATGCAAGACTGATAGAAACCGTACGTTGGACAATGCCCGTTTTCTTGGGTGGCATGACCATCTTCGGCTTGCAACGTGCCTGTCAGAATATGTTCGTTGCATTGGGACAGGCCCGAATCTCTATCTTCATTGCTCTGTTGCGTAAAGCTATCCTGTTGATTCCGCTGGCGTTAATTTTGCCGAACTTTATGGGAGTAACCGGAGTGTATGCAGCTGAGGCTATATCTGACGCGACTGCGGCCATCTGCTGTACGTTGTTGTTCTTTTGGCAGTTCCCTAAAATTTTGGGAAAGATTAAAGGTAATACTTTGCGTGTGGAGTAATCATTTCTTTATAATTTGTTTTTTAACTTCACAGATATGCCTGGCATTACGGTTGTATTCTGATTGTTATCTCTCTCTATCTCATTTCCTGTGCGTAAATGTTGATTTATCCGGATATCTGTACCTGTTAATATATAGAAAAGTGTGTCTGTTTGCCAGGCGATGGTACCGGCTATCCTCTGATATAGGATTTCTCTTTTCATTCTTATTCTGTATCCGGCAAAGATACAAAAAGGATGTTTGTATCCTGGCAGGAGGTAAAAGGTGAATCTAAACCGGATATTTTTCAATAGTGTGAGCAACTGTGGCAGTCGGGCTTTCTTGAAGAAGCAGTCGTAGCTTGCGAATGGGCATATCGTTCTCGTGGAAATTATGAACCTTGCGATATTGAGACTTTCGAACATTGGCTGAAGAGCTACGTGGATAATTGGGGAGCGTGTGATACGCTTTGTAATCATACGATTGGCACATTTGTGGAAATGTTTCCCGAATATATTTCCCGTTTGAAAGAATGGGCAAAGTCTGACAATCGCTGGATGCGTCGTGGAGCTGCAGTTACTTTGATAATTCCGGCTCGTAAAGGTCTGTTTTTGGATGATATTATGGAAATAGCGACAACGATGATGATGGATCGTGACGATATGGTGCAGAAGGGGTATGGCTGGATGCTTAAGGCTGCTAGTGAAGCACATTGTAATGAGATATTTGATTTTGTTACGAAGCATCGTTCTGCAATGCCTCGTACAGCTTATCGGTATGCACTGGAGAAAATGCCTAAAGATATGAGAGCGGAAGCCATGAAGAAATAGCTTCCTTTTTTGCATTTACTCTGCTTTTCTGTTTGGTTTCCGCTTAATGAGCAGAAGCCGTTCCATATCATTGAATAGTTTTGTGTCTTTTAATTCAAACATGATCCATTTGCCGTCGTGGAAAGTGGTAGCTGCATCATAAATCATCTGTACCTCGTTTGAAAACTGTCCCCGCTGAATTTCGAATTTGGCGCGTTCATCTTTCCCCAAGATAACCATAAATCCCAGAGTCTTTTCCTTCGCATATAAAGCACAGAGGGTTTTACCGCCTTTGCGGTATTTGTATTCATACGTCCACGCTTTGCCGCCACGGTTCCAAAGTTGCTCCATTTCGTAGCTCTTCTCGATGCGCTGGCAGAGTGAGTTCCATACATCATAAAGGTCTGTTCCTATCAGATTCTCTATATCTTCGGAAGTCGGTATTTGAAAAGGTTCTTTCATGGTATTTGCTGTTTTATCATATATGCTGCAAAGATAGGATGATCTTTTAGTAAATCGTTGTCCAATATAGGCATCCTGGGTTATGATTATTAGGAGAAGTTCCATTTTCATCTACATTTCAGTCTTTTTTCAATTTTCATTGTACTCTTTCAAATATAGCAATGAGATTCTAGAACTAAGATGTAAAGACATATTCCATACTTCACCTCAATTATAATTTTAAAATTCAATCTATTTGTTGAGAAAAATAAAATATGCTGAAGAACGTTATTGTGTGTTTTGTAAAAGACAGTATATCAAACAGTTATAAATTTCTATTTTTGGTTTAAAACCAACGGGTCGTTCCTTTAAAACCAACGCCCCATTTCTTTAAAACCAAGAGGGCATTTCTCGGTGAGAAACGGAGGATTGGTTAGAAACTAGATATAAATTCAGGATAAATATTTAAATATTTCAAATAGGTCATTTGTTTTTGTAAGTAAGGTGATGTAGTAATTTGTTGTATTGAGGCAGGAAAAATGATAATTGCTTTAGCACAAAATAAATAGATTCCAAAGATTTTACTTACATTTGTTTCTATAAATAAAATGTAAGTGAAAAACATGAGAAAACAACTATTAGTATCACTCCTTTGCTGCCTTCTTGTTTCGGCTGCGTCATTGGCTCAAAGCTGGAAACCTTATGAACAGGCTGCGAAGGGGAAGACTTACGAAGCATCTGATTGTGTGACATTGTTGGATAGCACATTGGTATCTGTCCAGCCTACAGGACAAGGGTCGTTTGCTGTATGCAAAGTGATAAAGGTACAGACTCCGAGGGGAGCAGTGGATAATCGGGTGATTAAATACGATTATGACCCTTTGACTGCTTATGCCGAATTTAAACGTGTAACCATCCATCGTGCCAATGGAAAAGTAGATGAACTTGATGTCAGGAAAACCTGTGATTATGCTGCTCCTGCCCGTGCCATTTATTGGGGCGCAAGACAAATCATGATTGAAGTGGGCGCCTTGCAGCCGGGTGATATTGTGGATTACGAAATAGCCAAGAAAGGCTTTACCTATGCGTTGCTTGCAGCCGGTAATGAAGATGAATCACGCTTTATTCCGCCTATGCGCGGACAGTTTTATGATATTGTTCCTTTTTGGAGCAGCACTCCTACTGTACGTAAAGTTTATGTAGTAAGCATTCCGATGGAGAAGGAACTTCAGTTTCAGTTCTATCAAGGTGAGTGCGCATCATCCATGCGTTATGAAGACGGTCGCAAGAAATATAGCTTTGCGATGGATGATATGATGCCTTTCGCTAAAGAGCCAAACATGGTCGACCTTTTCGATGCAGCTCCCAAACTAATGATGTCTTCCACTCCCCAGTGGAAAGACAAGTCGTTGTGGTTCAATAAAGTGAATGAAGATTATGGAAGCTTTGATCCATTGCCCGAAGCGCAGAAAAAAGTGGATGAACTGATAAAAGGCAAGAAGACCGAAATGGAAAAAATAGCTGTGCTGACTCATTGGGTGGCAGATAACATCCGCTATTCCGGCATCTCGATGGGAAAAGGAGAAGGATTTACACTTCATAATACTAAAATGAATTATACTGATCGTTGCGGAGTCTGCAAAGATATAGCAGGTACACTGATTTCGTTCTTGCGCATGGCTGGTTTCGAAGCTTATCCTGCCATGACAATGGCAGGCAGTCGGGTAGAAAGTATTCCTGCCGACCATTTTAATCATTGTGTGGCAGTGGTGAAACTGAGCAATGGGACGTATATGCCTCTCGATCCTACATGGGTTCCTTTCTGCCGCGAGTTATGGAGCAGTGCCGAACAGCAGCAGAACTATCTGCCGGGTGTACCTGAAGGTTCTGATTTGTGTATCACTCCGGTTTCGGCTCCCGAAAATCATTATGTGCGTATCAAGGCCGACAACCGCTTGGATGCAGATGGTACATTGCGCGGTACTTTTACCCTTACAGCCGAAGGACAGAGTGACAGCAATATCCGTCGCATCTTTACCACCGGCTTTCAGAGCGAATGGAAAAGCACGATGGAACGTCAGCTGTTGGCCATCTCTCCCAAAGCCAGATTGTTGAGTGTAGACTATGGAAAGAATCCCAAATACTATCAGGCTGCACCTATTAAAATCACTTTTCGTTATGAAATACCCGATTATGCCTTGAAAGGAGAGGGCGAGATGTTTTTCCGTCCGATGGTGATGAATAACCTTTATAATCAGGTACGATCTTATATGTGGATCGATACTTCGGTAGAAAACCGCAAGTATGGTTTCAAAGATGCTTGTTCCCGTTTGGTCGAACTGGATGAAACGGTTCAGCTTCCGGCAGGATACAAGCTGGTGAGTGCGGTCAAGGATGAAACCATGCAAGGAGTGGGAGCCGATTTTGAAGGTTCGTTGGTACAGAAAGGAAATAAAGTGTTGCTCCACAATAGACTGGCTTTGAAGAAGCGTGTTTATGAGGCTTCCGATTGGGAAAGTTTCCGCAATGCTGTGAATGCCCACAAGGCGTATGGTGAATATTTGGTGATTAAAAAGTAGAGCAGAATGAAAAATACATATTATTATATAGTTACGCTGGCGATGTTGATTCTGGCATTTCCGGTGAAAGCGGCATCCGAAGCTGAATTTGGGAAATTGAGCAAGGCTTATACGTTACACGCTGACGGTAGTCAGGAAATGCGTGTGCAAAAAGAGCTGACTTTGTTTACTCATGCAGCGATGAACCGTGTGTATGGAGAGAGTTTTATCATTTACAATCCGGAGTTTCAGACACTGAAGATACACGATTCTTATACTCGTCAGAAAGACGGTACTATTGTGAAGACTCCCGAAAATGCGCTCCTTGAGGTGCTTCCTTCCGCAGCGGCAGATGCTCCGGCTTATAATGGTCTGAAAGAGATGGTAGTCGTTCATACGGGACTGGAATTGGGAGCTACCATTTATCTAGACTACTCCGTCGTTACCCGTCCGGGATATCTGCCCGAACTGGATGTGTGCGAGCAGGTGGAAGAGCTTTCCCCAATCAGGGAATATGTGTTTTCGCTGTCAGTGCCCGAAAGCAAACCTCTGCATTATGAATGGTTGAATGGAAAAGCTGCTCCGGTTGTAAAAACGGCGGGTGGTATGAAAACAGTGACCTGGACACTGAAAAATGTGCAACCGCGTCCTTATTCACTTGACGTCTCTTTGCCGGCAGGTAATGTACAGGCTGTTGTGGCGTCCACTTATGCTTCAAAGGCTGATGCACTGAAAGTGATAAAACAACAACTGGAAAGTGATGGAAAGGATGTTTCCGAATTGGCACAGAAGCTGACTGTCGGTGCGCAAACCATAGAACAAAAAAAGGAGTTACTCACTGCTTATGTAGAAGGATTAGGAAATTGCCGTCTGACCCTGTCGCAAACCGGATACCGTTTGCGTCCGGCTTCCGAAGTGATCCGTTCGGCATACGGAACTGAAGCGGAGAAGGCTGCTTTGTTGGCTGCCTTGCAACAAGCGATAGGCATCCGTGCGGAGATAAAAGCGGCTTTTCCTAAAACAGAAGATAAAGATGCAGCCGGACTTGCCGCTGTCAGCGGATTGTTTGTGACCAATAAGGGGATTGCTGATATACAGAATTTTGTTTCTGTAGTTGATCTGAATGCTCAGCCGATAATTTTAGAGCAGGTTTCTCATGTTGTTTCACGAACTGATACCTTGCGGGTGAGCGATAAAACCGGAAAGGCATTGGCTGATGGTTATCGGAAATTCGACTTACCGCAGGCTCGCGGTGGATGGGCAAGTTATGATGGACGTGTGACGGCTCTGAATACAACTCGTCCTGTTAACCTGCTTTTGCGGTATTTGCCCGATGAGGCTTATACCTATATCGTAAAGATTGATGCAGGAATGAAACCAGTGGTTGTGCCGACTAACAAAAAGATTGAAAATGCTGTCGGCATCATGGAAGTTACAGTGAAAAAGGCGGAGGATGAAATAGAGATAATCCGTACCTTGAAACTGAAAAAACAATTGATAACTCCGACTGAATATCCGGCGTATTATCGCTTGATGGCGGAATGGATGGATACCAATGGCAATAGTCTGTTATTTCAAACTGCGAAGTAAATCTGATAAGCATATCGTTCCGATGGGGCTACCATTCTGAATAAATCAAAGAGGATGTGTCGAAACCCTTCATAAATAAAGAATCATCTTCGCTACAACTATCTGTGGCGAAGATGATTTCGTTAAAAGGGGAGTCTTGACACATCCTCTTCGTTTTTTATCCGGTAAGACAGATGATCCTCTAAAGAGGTTTTATCGGAATACAAATATCCACAATGTGTTTATTCTCCGGATGTGTCCGGTGACTGTTATGGTATAACTCATAAGTACATCCATCTCCTTGCTGATACCCACTTTCCGTAAACCACTTGCACATTGTGTTCCATGCCTTCTCGAAATCTTCAGTACCCAATTCAAAATGTCCCACAGCATATTTCCCACCGGGAATGACGAGATTACCGATTTCACCTTCTCCTTTTACGTCGCCTTCCACGATGATACAGGCACTCTGGCGCACTTTACTCAATTCCGTTACCGAAGGATCATCATGTGTGACGGTTGCCGATTTCGTAACATTCGGAATATACAGACCACGAGGTTCTGCCCATTTGATAAGTTTCTCATACGCTTTTACAATCTCTTTGAATGCTCCCATATGCCGGCAATAAACAGCTTTCATGTCCGGCATCTCTTTTACTTCGATTTTTGTTTCCATAAAATATGATATTTTAAATTTGACGCTGCAAAGTTGGGGAGATAATACATGCTTGGGTGTCAAATTCTTGCTAACCATTTGTCCGTTCTTGCTAAATAAGATTCCGTCCTGGGCATAAACGGGTTTCTCCATTTTACGGAACTGGCTTGGCGTCAAACCAAAAAACTTTTTGAATACACGGCTAAAAAGGGATACTGTGCAAAAGCCGCAACTATCGGCAATCTCACTGATAGAAATATCCATATTTTCCCGTAACCGGCAGGCTGCTTTCTCAATTCGGAGGCGTTGGATGTAATCAATCGGTGTTTCACCTATCAGGAACGTGAATATTCTGTGGAAATGAAAAGGCGAAAAGTTAGCTATTTCTGCTATACTTTTCAGTTCCAGAGGCTGGTCGAGATGTATGTCAATGTAGTCCATCACTCGATTGATCCTGGAACGATATTCTATTTTACTTTTTTCTTGTATATTCATGTCAGACGGTTTTTAATCGCAAAGATAGCTGCCGTCTGTCAGATCTGCTTGTCTATTCTTGCTAACTATCTTGTGAATTTTATCCTTACACTGTATTTGCAGAAGTCTTTTTATGTGTGAAAGATGGAGTAAATATAGCAGTTTTTGGCGGATTATTCTTGTTTCATGAGGTATCTGCCTATCTTTGCAGTATAAACGGTTTGTTTAATTTATAACACTGACGATTATGAAGTTACTGGTTTTTCTTGCTAAAGGCTTTGAGACGATTGAATTTAGTGGTTTCATTGATGTGATGGGATGGGCGAAAACAGATTTTGGCTGTGATGTTGAGGTGGTAACAGGTGGTTTTAACGAGAAAGTCATCAGTTCTTTTAATATTCCCGTTTTGGTGGATAAGACGATTGATGAGATATCCGTTGATGAATATGATGCTCTTGCCATCCCCGGA
>ERZ860059.1208-NODE-1208-length-10519-cov-2.458716_pt1 | contig 10519 bp, 11 predicted proteins | sample MGYA00510113_ERZ860059 | MGnify/ENA primary metagenome ERZ860059 (study PRJEB30046, sample SAMN00715190) | human gut metagenome | study: EMG produced TPA metagenomics assembly of the A metagenome-wide association study of gut microbiota in type 2...
AGCATTCTAAGAATATGCTATTAACTCAAGTTTTAAAAAAAGAAATAGATATAAATGTTTTATATTGTCCAGAAAAATTTATTTTAAAAAAAATAATAAGAGAAGAATTTAAATTTTCTTATGTATTATTAATAAGTGCTAATCGCCTAGAAAAAAATAATTTTAGAGGTATTATTGCTTTAGATGAATTGATAACAGACAAATTATTTGAAAGAAAAGTTATTGTAGTTGGAAAAATCAAAGGAAAAATATTGAAAAAGATAAAAAATAAAGATAACTTTATTTTTTTAGATTATGTTGAGGATATAGAATTAGAAAATTTATATAGAAATGCAAGAACTTTTATATTTTCAACAATAACAGAAGGGTTTGGATATCCACCAATAGAAGCTATGAAATATGGTGTGCCTATATTGAGCTCAGCAATAACAGCAACTACAGAAATTTTAGGAGATGCTCCTTTGTATTTTAATCCTTTTTCAATAGAGGAAATAAAAGCAAGAATATATCAGCTAGAAGATGAAGAAGAATATCAAATAAATCTTTAAAAAAATTTAAAGAAATTTCATTAAAACAAAATGAGGATTTGAAAAAAATAACTAAAATAATTCTTAATTAATTTTAATTTTTCTAATTAGAAAAGTGTTTAGATATTAAAATGTTTTATAAAAATATGATATGTATAAAAATTTGAAGATAAATAATGGGAGATAAAACAATGAAAAAATCAGCATTAATAACAGGAATAACAGGACAGGATGGGTCGTATTTAGCAGAACTTCTGTTAGAAAAAGGTTATGAAGTATATGGAATTATGAGAAGAAAAAGTGTTGTTGACTATGGAAATGTAGAGCATATAAAAGACAAGATAAAATTCATATATGCTGATATGACAGATTTGATTTCCCTTATAAATGCAATGAAGATTTCTCAGGCAGGTGAAGTATATAACTTAGCAGCACAGTCATTTGTAGCTACAAGTTGGGAACAACCATTAGCTACAGCAGAAATAGATGCAATAGGTGTAACTAATATGCTGGAAGCAATAAGAAATACGAAGCCAGAATGTCGTTTTTATCAAGCTTCTACATCTGAAATGTTTGGATTGGTACAGGAAATACCGCAAAGAGAAACAACTCCTTTTTATCCAAGAAGTCCATATGGAGTGGCTAAATTATATGGTCACTGGATAACTAAAAACTATAGAGAAAGCTATGATATGTATGCATGCAGTGGAATACTTTTTAATCATGAAAGTGAAAGAAGAGGAAAAGAGTTTGTTACAAGAAAGATAACAGATGCAGTAGCTAGAATAAAGCAAGGAGTACAAGATTATCTTGAACTTGGAAATATGGATTCTAAAAGAGACTGGGGACATTCAAAAGATTATGTAATGGCAATGTGGTTAATGCTTCAACAGGAAAAAGCAGATGATTATGTAATAGCGACAAATGAAACTAGAACAGTAAGAGAATTTGTGGAAAAATCATTCTCTCATGTAGATATAGATATTGTATGGCAGGGAGAAGGAATAAATGAAATAGGGATAGATAAAGCAACTAATAAAACAGTAGTAAAAATAAATCCTAAGTTTTTCAGACCAGCAGAAGTAGATATTCTATTAGGAAATCCAGAAAAAGCGGAAAAAGAATTAAAGTGGAAAAGAGAAATATCATTTGAACAGTTAGTAGAAAGAATGGTGAAAAATGATATGGAATTAGTAAAAAGAGAGATAGAGATATCAAAAATATGAAAAAAGCAATGATAATAGGAGCTGCTGGATTTGTAGGAGGATATCTAATTGATCATTTAAAAGATGATATGAATTGGGAAGTTTATGGAACAAAACTAGAAATAGAAAAAATAGAAAGAAAAGATATAGAAATATATAATTTTGATATTTTAGAAAAGAAAGAGATTGTAAAATTATTTGAAAGAATAAAACCAGATTATATATTTAATCTGGCAGCACAAAGTTCAGTGTCATTATCTTGGAAGAATCCCATATTGACAGTAGATATTAATATAAAGGGAGTAATAAATATACTAGAGGCTGTAAGAGAAATCAAACAATATAATCCAAAAATTATATTGATAGGATCAAGCGAAGAATATGGAAATGTAAAAGAAGATGAGATTCCTGTAAAAGAAGAAAATAATTTAAGACCAGGAAATATATATGCTGTAACTAAAGTATGCCAAAATATGATAGGGAAAATATATTCTTCTGCTTATGAAATGGACATAGTTAATATAAGAGCATTTAATCATATAGGACCTAAACAAGCACCTATATTTGTAGTATCGGATTTTTGTAAGCAGGTAGCAGAGATAGAAAAAGGATTAAGAGAACCAATAATATATACAGGAAATTTAGAAGCAGAAAGAGATTTTACAGATGTAAGAGATATAGTAAGAGCATATTCAGCATTAGCTTTAAATGGAAAAAAGGGAGAAACATATAATGTTGGAAGTGGGAAAGCTATATCAATAAAAGAAATACTGAATATTATATTAAAAAATTCAACTAAAAGTATAGAAATAAGAAGAGATGAGAAGAGATATAGGCCAATAGACATACCAATAATAGAAGCAGATATAGAAAAATTAAAAGAAATAACAGCTTGGAAACCAGAGATATTATTGGAAGAAAGTATAAAAGAAATAGTAAGTTACTGGAGAAAATATGGAAGAAATAATAAAAAACTATGAAAAATGGAAAAATAATAAAGAAATAAATAAATTAAATTCACTATCTGAAAATGAAATAAAAGATTGTTTCTTTAAATATCTAGAATTTGGAACAGGTGGAATGAGAGGAATAATGAGTTTGGGAACTAATCGTATGAACATATATATGATTAGAAAAGCTACTCAAGGACTTTCAAACTATTTAATCAATTCAAGTGGTGAATTAGGAAAAAATAAAGGTGTTGTAATTGCATATGACTGTCGCATTAATTCATATGAATTTGCTTTGAACTCAGCTTTGGTTTTATGTGCTAATGGGATAAGAACATATCTGTTTTCTTCATTAAGAAGTACTCCAGAACTTTCATTTGCTGTAAGAGAGTTAGGATGTCGAGCTGGAATAATGATAACAGCTTCACATAATCCTAAGGAATACAATGGATATAAAGTATATTGGGAAGATGGAGGACAATTAGTAGAGCCTCAAGCCTCTGGAATAATAGAGGAAGTAAATAAAACAGATGAATTTAAAGATGTAAAGCTTCTAACTCAAGAAAAAGCTGAAAAGTCAGGGTTATTAAATATTTTAAATGATGAATTAGATAGTAAATATTTAGAAAATGTAAAGAAAGAATCAATTTTAAAAGATTTACCTAATAAAGAAAACTTTAAATTAGTGTACTCTCCTCTTCACGGAACTGGAGGAAGGCCAGTAAAAAGGTTGCTTAATGAATTAGGATATAAAAATGTATATATGGTTGAAGCGCAGGAAAAACCAGATGGAGAATTTCCAACCTGTTCATATGCCAATCCAGAAGAAAAGGATGTATTTAATCTTTCAATAGAGTTAGCTGATGAAGTAGTAGCTAAAGTATGTTTAGCAAATGACCCAGATGCAGATAGAACTGGAATGATGGTAAAAGAAGATAATGAGTGGATATATCTTAATGGGAATCAGATAGGAATGCTTCTTTTAAAATATATTTTAGATAATAAAAAAGATATACCTGAAAATGGAGCAGTAGTTACAACAATAGTTTCTACACCAATACTAGATAAAATAGCTGAAGAAAGAAATTTAAAAGTATTTAGAACTCTTACAGGATTTAAATATATAGGAGAAAAAATAAGAGAATTTGAAGAGGGAAAATATGATAATTCTTTTGTATTTGGAATGGAAGAGTCTATTGGATATTTAAAAGGAACTTATGTAAGAGATAAAGATGGAATACTAGGAGTAATGCTTTTAACTGAAATGACAGCATATTTTGAAAGTATAGGAACTTCTTCAATAAAAGAATTAAAAAAACTTTATGATAAATATGGTTGGTATAGTGAAATAACATATCCTGTAACAAGAGAAGGAAGCCAAGGAACAGAAGAAATAAAAAAAATGATGGAAGAGCTTAGAAAAAGAGATTTAAAAGGTCTATTAGATAAGAAGATAAACATACTAAGAGACTATAAACTAAAAAAAGAAAAGAATTATTTAAATAATTCAGAATCAGAATTATTTCTTCCAGAGTCAGATGTTATTCAATATATTTTAGAAGATGAAACTTATATAACTGTAAGACCTTCTGGAACTGAACCAAAGATAAAATATTACATCTATACTAAAGGAAAGAGTAAGGAAGAAGCAGATAAAAAATTAGAAGATATATTAAATAATTTTAAAAAATATATGGAATCACTTTTAAATTAGGAGGGAAAGTAAAATGTTAACAGCAATTATTATGGCAGGAGGAAGTGGAGAGAGATTCTGGCCATTATCAACATCAGAAAGACCAAAGCAGCTTCTAAAAATATTTTCAGATAAAACTATGGTAAGAGAAACTGTTGACAGGATACTCCCTATAATAGAAGCAGAAAATATATTTATAGCGACAAATATAATACAAGCAAAAGAGATAGAAAAAGAATTAAGCGATATTCCTAAAGAAAATATAATAATAGAACCAGCTTTTAAAGATACAGCAGCAGCAATAGGATATTCATCTTTAATAATAGAGAATAGATTTAAAAATAGATTAAAAGATGGAGAAAAATTAGAAATAGTGGTATTAGCTTCAGATCATTTGATTAAAGAAGAAGAGGAATTTAGAAAAGTTATACTTATTGCAGCAAAGGAAGCATCAGAAAATGGAATGATAGTTACTTTAGGAATAAAACCAGATAAACCAGAGACAGGATATGGATATATAGAAGTGAAAGATGATGAAATAGAGCTTAATTCTATATGTAAAGTAAAAAGATTCAGGGAAAAACCAAGTCAGGAATTAGCTGAAAGCTATTTGTCAAGTGGGAAATATCTATGGAACAGTGGAATGTTTATATTTACAACAGATACAATATTTAAAAATTTTGAAGTATTGATGGAAGAGCATTCAACAATATTTAAAGAAATAGAAAAAGAATTTGAGAAAAATTTAACAGGAGAAGAACTTAGTAATAAAGTAAAGAAATACTTTGATAAATTTGAAAAGATATCAATAGATTTTGGAATAATGGAATATTCAAAGAATATACGAGTGATACCAGTAGATATAGGTTGGAATGATATAGGAAGCTTTAATGCATTTGATGAGATATTTGAAAAAGATGAAAATGGAAATATAGTAAGAGGAAAAGAGATAAGAGAATTAGATTCAAAAAACAATATAGTAATATCAGATGATTTGAATATTTCATTATTGGGAGTAGAAAATTTGGTAATAGTAAAAGATAAGAACAATCTTCTTGTATCTAAGAAAAATAAGATACAGGAAATAAAGAAAATTTTGACTAAGAATTAATAGGAGAGCAACACTATGAAAATGTTAAGTGAATTAAAGCGAGAAATATTAGAAAAAGTAAAAGAATATCATAATATAAGGTTTGAGGATAAACAAGAATTTAAAGAGGAAGAAACATATATCAACTATGGAGGAAGTGTATAAAAGTAAGAATGTAATTCTTTCAGTTGATATGCCTAATCAAAAAAACAATTTAGCATCCAAAATTTTTAAATGATGATATTTACATAAGAAAATTGTATGAAATATCTAAAAAAGTTCCAATTAATAGTAAAACTCAAGAATATACAAATAAAATTTATGAAAATATTATTCCTAAAAATAAAAATATACTTGGAATAGCCAGTTAGGGGAACAGATTATCTATCTTCTAAATTTAATTCAGGACATCCAGTTCAACCATCAAAAGAAGAATTATTAAAAATAGTAAAAGAAAAAGAAGGGAATGTAGATTTTATATTTGTAACCACTGAGGAAAAAATTGTTATAGAAATATTTAAAAAGGAATTTAAAGAAAAACTGATTTTTGTTGAAAGGGAGAGATACAAAAATTATAATGATGAAAAGATAATACCTCAAACAAATTTAAGTACTAGAAAAAATGATAGATATTTAACAGGATTAGAATATTTATCAGAAATGTATATATTATCAAAATGTAATTCATTAATAAGAGCATCTAATTCTGGTGTAATAGCAGCAGTAATTATGAATGGAAATCAGTATAAAAATAAACATATAATTAATTTAGGAGTATATGATTAATGAAGTATAAATTAATAAAGCAATTGGAAAGATTATTTTCAAAAAAAGAGATAAAAAAACTATTAGGAATAACAGTTTTTTCAATAATAATTTCTTTAAGTGAAGTAGTAGGATTATCAATAATAGTCCCATTTATGGCAATGGTGACTAATCAAAGTATAATATTTGAAAATAGATATTTAAAATTGATATATAATTTTTTTAACTTTGAGAGTACTAAGAATTTTATATTTTATTTTGGAATAACAATAGTAATAATATTCATAATAAAGAATGTTTTGAATATATTTTTTAACTACATTTTAGTTTCTTTTTCAAGAAATTCATATCATCAATTTACATGTAAATTGATGAAGAATTATCTAAAATATCCTTATCAGAATTTTATAAAAAAGAATTCTAATGATCTTATGAAAAACATAACAACAGAAGCTAATTTATTAGTTATATTAATTCAATATTTTTTAATGATGTTAAGTGAAATATGTGTAGTATTTTTTATATATTTAGTAATGTTATATATTGATTTTAAAATAACCTTATTTGTTACAGTATTCATGGGAATTAATATACTTCTTATAAAACATCTAATATTAAATAAAACAAAAAAATGGGGAATAGAAAGAAGTAAAGCTATAGAAGAGTATTATCAAATAATAGGGTCAACATTTGGGAACTATAAGTTTATAAAACTACAATCTAATGATGAAAAAATAATGAATAATTTTCAAAATTCTTGTAATAAATATATAAAAGTTGATAAAAAATATATGTCTTCTCAACCAGTGCCAAGATTAATTTTAGAATTCTTAGGATTTTCAATAGTGGTAGTATTAATAATATTTTCTGTAATGATGTATGATGAAAATGGATTAGCTAAAATAATGCCAGTAATATCAATATTTTTTATAGGATTATATAGAATACTTCCATCAGTAAATAGAATTATTACATATTATCAAACAATTCTTTTTTATAGAAAATCTCTTGATATCATAGTTGATGAATTAGAAAGTGAAGTTGAAAATATTGAAAATCAGCCTATAGAATTTAATAGAAATATAGAGTTGGAAAATATATGTTTTGAATTTGAAAAAGGAAAAGAAGTTTTAAAAAATATAAATCTAAATATTTTTAAAGGAGAAAAGCTAGCATTTGTAGGAGAATCAGGCTCTGGGAAAACAACGCTTGTAGATTTGATAACAGGGCTATATAAACCCAAAAATGGAAATGTATATTTAGATACTGTTAAATTAGAAGACAAAAATATTGGATATTGGAGACAAAATATAGGATATATACCACAAGAAGTATATCTTTTTGATGGAACAATAGCAGATAATGTTGTATTTAATAGAGAATATAATGAAGAAAGATTAATAGAATCATTAAAAAAAGCAAGAATATGGGAATTTTTAAATAAGAAAGAAGGAATAAAAACAATAGTAGGAGATAGGGGAATAATGCTTTCTGGAGGGCAAAAACAGAGAATAGCAATAGCTAGAGCTCTTTATGATGATCCAGAAGTATTGGTACTAGATGAAGCTACTTCAGCATTAGATAGTGAAACAGAAGAAGAAATAATGAAAGAAATATATGATGTGTCAAAAGATAGGACTTTAATTATAATAGCTCATAGACTTACAACATTAAAAGATTGTGATAGAATATTTGTTATAAATAATGGAGAAGTAGAAAGAATAGTGAAATCAGTAGAAGAATTATAGAAAGGAAAAATAATGACAGAAAAAGAGTTTTTAATCTTATACAAAGAAAGAAGGAATCTAAAAAGCATAAGAGAAGCAAAAGAAAGATTAGATTCTTTCTGGAAAGCTCTTTTTGATGTTTTAGATGTAGAAGAAAAAGTAATAATCAAAGATTGGGGAATATTTGAAAAGAAAGAAGTAAAACCAAGAAAAATACTTAATTTAGCTACTAGAGAAATGATGATAACAGAAGAAAAGAAAGTTATCAAATTTAAACCTAGAATGAAAATGATAGATAAAGTAAATGAGCTCAATACTCTGATAGAGGAGGAATATGAACACTAGAGAATTTGTATCATATTACAAAAAATTGAGAAAAGAACAAGATGAAACAATAGAATATGAAGAAGCAAGGAAAGAGATAGAAGAAATATTCAATCTAATAGCAGAAGTGATAGCTATGGATGAAGAAGTAAAATTTAAAAATAAGGGAACATTTTCACTTTTAAAAAGAAAAAAGAGAAGAATAGGAAGTCCAACATCAAATGAAGTGAGAGAAATAGTTCCTAAAAAAACAATAAAATTTGTACAATCAAAAGTATTGGAAATAAATTAAAAGACAATTATAAGAAATTTTTGGAGAAAAGATGAGTAAACGGATAATGATTTATGATAAATGTTATCAAGAGCTAATTTGGGAAATAAAAAATGTAAGAGTAGAAAAATATACTCAAAAAGAATTTTCAAAAGAATTAGGAGTAACACAAAAGACTGTAAGTCATTATGAAAATTGCAGAAGTGAGATAAATCTAAAATTATTAATAAAAATATGTAAAATATTGGATATAAATTTTATGAAAATGATGAAAAAATTTTTAAAACAAAATGATAATGAAAAATAATAAGACCCTGTGAGACCTTGTGAAAAAATTTCTGTAAATCATAACTTTCTATGATAAAACTTATTTTTTAATCAAAAAAAGAGCTTGAATACATTCATTCAGGCTCTTTTTGTATTAGTAGTTCTCAGGGAACATTATTCTTTCTACACCTTCTATAATGATATGAAGTATCATCATATGTATCTCCTGTACTCTATCAGAAGTTTTTCCAGGAATGATAAATTCATAATCACACATTCCTTTAAGTTTTCCTCCATCTTTTCCAAGAAGTACACAAGTTTTCATTCCTATCTTCTTAGCAGCTTCTACAGCTTTAATTACATTACCAGAGTTCCCACTGGTAGAAATACCTATAAACATATCTCCAGGCTTTCCATAGGCTTCTACACCTCTTGAAAAGACATAATCAAATCCATAATCATTGCCTACACAAGTTATATGAGATGATTCTGATATTGCTATAGCAGGAAGAGCTCTTCTGTCACCTCTGAATCTTCCTGTAAATTCTTCTGCAAAATGTAAGGCATCACAGTTGCTTCCGCCATTACCACAGATTAATACTTTATTTCCATTGCTGAAAACCTCTGCCAAAGCTTCAGCAACTTTTTCAGTTTCTTTTCTTTTTTCTTCCTCTTTGATAAAATTCTCAAGAAGTACAAGTTCTGTCTTGTACGAATCTATTAAGTTCATTCAACCTCCTAATATTGAATCTTATAATCTTGGATAAAGTTGATGAATTTGATAATTTGAATAAGACTTTTTTTATCTTTAGTGATAACTACCTGATATCCATCTTTTACTTCATTAACTTTATAGATTATTTTAAATTCTCCTCTTTCGATCTCTTTATGAACTGCATAATAAGGAAGGATTACATTTCCTATCTCTTCTCTTACCATTCCTTTTATTACCTCAAGGTTTCCAAGTACAGATATTTTTGTATCAAAAGATATTCTGTATTTATCTTCAATTACAGCAATAGCTTCATTGTTGTTAGGAATAGTTTTTCTAGTGATAAGTGGATCTTTAGATACACTTTCCATACTATGATACTCTTTTTTACTTACAAGAACATAAGGCATTTTTTCAATAGTTAAAACTTCAAGGTTAGAGTCAGTGATATGTTCCTCATCTATGATAAGTATATCAAGATCTCCTTCTTTTAAAAGTTTTAAAAGCCATGCCTTATCAGCAATAGTTACATCATACTCAATTTCTTCATGAGCTTTAGAAAATCCTTTCATTAATCTAGGAATAAGAGGCTCACCAATAACAGATGTAGCTCCTATAGAGATTCTAGCTCTATCCAGATCAATAATTCTAGATATTTCCTTTTCTGCTCTTTTAACTTTATCAAATATATCTTCAGCCATTTTATATAAAGCTTCACCAGTATAAGTAAGCTTGATTTTTTTAGAACTTCTGTCAAAAAGTTTTGCATTTAAAATCTCTTCAAATTTTTTAACTTGAATAGATACAGCTGATTGATTGATATAAAGTTTGCTTGCTGCTTTAGTAAAACTTTTCTCTTTTGCCACTTCATAAAATATTTTTAAATAATGTAAATCCATTTGACCACTCCCCAAAGAAATATATATGTAATAAATAACTATGCGTATATCTATTTTATCATAAAATTCTTATAATTCATAATTTTTTG
>ERZ860059.1213-NODE-1213-length-10451-cov-2.503078_pt1 | contig 10451 bp, 8 predicted proteins | sample MGYA00510113_ERZ860059 | MGnify/ENA primary metagenome ERZ860059 (study PRJEB30046, sample SAMN00715190) | human gut metagenome | study: EMG produced TPA metagenomics assembly of the A metagenome-wide association study of gut microbiota in type 2...
ACATGTAAATTCCGTATAAGAAAGCCCAAATCCAAATGGGTATTGCACCCGGACTTTTGAAGTATCATAATAGCGATATCCCACATAAACACTCTCGCGGTATTCCGATGTTTTCTCATTACTTGGATAATATCGGAATGCCGGTGTCTGTTCATAAGATATGGGATATGTTTCTGCCAGTCTTCCTGATGGATTCACTTTTCCGGTCAGAATATCCAATGTTGCAGAAGCGCCTGCCTGCCCATTCAGATAGCCATGCAAAATCGCTTTGCAGCAGGTGTGCCATGGCATTTCTATCGCAGATCCTGCACTTAATATTCCAATAATATTTTCATTCACTTTACTGATATCCTGCAGAAGATTTATCTGATTCTGCGGAATCCGCATATGTGTTCTGTCCAGTCCTTCTGATTCACTGATTTCATCAAGACCAAAGCAGAAAATCACAATATCTGCGTTCATGGCCAAATTTAATGCAAACTTTCTATCATTCTCATCTACATCTCCATTTCTCTGATAGCCTCTTGTCATCCCCAGAATATTCAGATCATATTGCTGCAAAACCGATGACATATCTTCTACTTTTGTTGGATTGACCATAGAAGATCCCGCCCCCTGATATCTTGGTGAAAAAGCAAAATCTCCAATAACAGCGATGGATTTTTTGGTATCCAGCGGAAGAATCTGTTTTTCATTTTTCAGAAGGATCATGCTTTCTGCTGCTGCTTTCCTTGCCAGTTGATGATGTGCATTTCTGTCAAAGTTTTTATCTGAAAGCTTCTTGCCTGATGTCAGTTCCATCACTGCATCCACCAGTTCTCCAACTCTTTCATCCAAATCCGCTTCCTTCAGCTTTCCATTTCGGACAGCAGCAATCACTTCTCTTGCAGAATCGTACCCACAGGACGGCATCTCCAGATTTGAACCGGCAGCAACACCTTTCACATGGTCATTGCTTCCGCCCCAGTCTGTTACTACAATTCCATCAAATCCCCAATCTTTGCGCAGGATGTCTGTCAAAAGATGTTTGTCCTCATTAGCATAGATTCCATTAATCTGGTTGTAACTGCTCATGATTGCTTTTGCGTGTCCTTCTTTAACAGCTATCTCAAAACCGGTCAGATAAATTTCTCTTAATGTACGTTCGTCAACAACTGCGTCCATTGCCATTCTCCGAAGTTCCTGACTGTTAACCGCCAGATGCTTCGGGCAGGCATAAACGCCTTTACTCTGTATTCCACGAATATATGATGCTGCCATCTTCCCGGAAAGATATGGATCTTCTGAAAAATATTCAAAATTTCTTCCACATAATGGGCTTCTTTTAATATTTAATCCCGGACCAAGCAGGATATTTACATCCATACTTGCCGCTTCTTCTCCGAGAGCCTCTCCAATCTCCTCCCCCAGATCCTGATTCCAGCTGTTTGCTATCGTCGCTGCTGTGGGAAAACAAGTTGCATTCAAGGATGCATTCAATCCCAGATGGTCTCCTGCTCCTGCCTGTTTTCTGATTCCATGCGGTCCATCTGAAAGAAAGATGGACGGGATGGAAAGTCTGTCTATTTCTCTGGTTTGCCAGACTGTTTTTCCACTGAGGATTGCTGCCTTTTCTTCTATTGTCATCTTTTCAACCAATTTTTGTTGTTTCATAATTGTTTTCCATCCCACTTTCATCTTTATTCAGCGTTCTTTCTTTTCTTATATCCTCTTATTGCCAATACTTCCATTCCTGCCATGAAAAGCACTATTACAACGTCAATACCAATTGCTGCTTTTTTCCAGTTTTCCATACCTGTTTCTTCGTGTTCTCCGTCATAAGCCCAGCTGCTTACAACTGTATACATGACATTTTTGCAGGCATTTCTCATCTGAAGTACAGACGTTGGATGCTCTGGATTAGCTACATTATTCTCTTCTCCGTTAAATGTAGATAACATTGCATCTACACCATTTGCTAATGCTGCATCTGCATTCATGAATCCATGACCATTGTTTCGGAAGAAGTCTGTAAGTGCCATTCCTCTGAATCCCCATTCATCTCTAAGAACTGTCTTCATAAGATTACTGCTTTCTCCAGTCCATTTATCTCCAAGGAAGCTCCAGGATACCATAACTGCATTTGCTCCGCCCTGTTTTACAGAAATTTCAAATGGTTTCAGATAGATTTCCCGGATTGCCTGCTCATTCGACCAGACACTTACCATTTTGGCATTACCTTCATACATAGCAAAATGCTTGATGTAAGAATATACTCCGTATTTTCTTGCTCCTTCTACTGCTTTTGCTCCCATATTTCCTGCAAGAACTCCGTCTTCTGAGAAGTATTCATAGTTTCTTGCTCCAAATGCGGTTCTATGAGTATTCATACCTGGTGCATACCAGCCCTCTGCACCCATTTCCTGGCTGATCTTGCCCATGCATTCACCCCAGGCCTGTGCAAGTTGCTTATTCCATGTGGAAGCAACCACAACTTCAATTGGAAATCCAATAGAACCAACTCCTGTAAAGTTGTTATTAATTGCTGCTGGTCCATCGAAATCAAGTGTAGCCACTTTTCCCACAGAATCCATGGCTGCTGTCTGATAACCTGCCATTGCAATCATATTTGACATTTCATCAACAGTAAGCTGATCTAAAAGTTTTTCCCAACGTGGATCATCATAATCAGCATCACGCATATCAGCTAACGTAAGTCCATTATCTGCTCCTGTTGTTGGCATTTTGTCCTTATCATTGAGATATGTAGTCTTATCAAAATTCTTGTTCAAATGATATTCAGAAACATATGGCTCACCTAGTTCAGCAGATGCCGGTGCTTTTGTGGCCTCTTCATAATTCGCAAAATGATCTGCTCGTGATAAATATGTCACATCACCTTTTGCATCTTCAAATACATTTGTTGCTGCAGTATCATCTGATACTCTTTTATTTTCTTCCTTATATACTACATCATCATCTGCAGTATAAGTTTTCTGATCCAGCACAGTATGTGAATCGCTGTTGATAGAAATCACATAATCGCCTTTTTCAAGAACATACGCTTTTGCATTATTCTCATCATAAGAGGCCATATCTTCTATACTGAATGTAACTGTAACAGTCTGAGATTCTCCCGGCTGAAGCAGATTTGTTTTTTCAAACTCAATTAGATTTGTAGAAGATTTCTCAATTTCCCCATTTGTATATGGTGGATTATAATATACTTCTACTACATCTTTTCCGGCTTCATCTCCTGTGTTGGTTACTTCTACATCTACAGAAATCTGTCCGTCTTTTTCCTCCAGTTCACCCATTTTCTGTTCGAACTCTGTATAACTCAGACCATATCCAAATGGATACTGTACAGTCTTATCGTAATCAATCGCACCTTCCTGTGCAGCTGTTTCATAGTACTTGTATCCTACATAAATGCCTTCCACATAATTGGTAAATGCCGGAGCATACACCTGCGCAGTTCCTGCGTTCATTCCTTCAACGGCCATATCTGCCAGATTTGTATACTCTGTTTTTTCTGCATTATTCCACCATGGAGCAGTCGTCATATCATAAACAAATGTATCCGGTGTTTTTCCGGAAGGATTGACTTCACCTGAAAATACTTTACCAAGTGCATTAAATCCCACATTTCCCGTTCCGGGGCACCATACAACAGATTTAATCTGAGGATATTCATTTGTAAAACCTAGTTCAAACTGATTTGCTCCATTATAAATCACAATTACATTATTAAAGTTTGAGCAAACCATATCCACCATATCTCTTTCAGTTTGTGAAAGCTGCAGATAATGCTCGCCCTCAGGAAAATCATCATATTCATCTGAATTATTATCATATGCTGCTTTTCTTACATCCATAGGAATATCATTATGACCTTCACCTGCTTTTCTGGAAAGAACCACAACTGCAACATCAGAATAATCTTTCGCATTTTTAATAAGCTTATCACTGTAAGTATCTACAGGTGGCTCCGGTAATGTCCAGCTCTGTTTCTGGATAGACATTTCCGGATTATCTGCACCATAATTGTTATAAAAATCGACCAGTTCCTGATTAATAGAAAATCCGGCATTTTCAAGACCCTGATTCAGGCTGACTATATCATACAGACCATTAATTCCACCGGAACCTGCTCCTCCGTAAGCCGGATTAATAGATTCCCAGCCAAAAATATTCAGTTTTTTTGTTTCGTTTAAAGGAAGCAGGCTTTCATTCTTCAGAAGAACAATTCCATCTTCCATAATTTCTTCTGCTACTTCCGCAGCTTCTTCATTTGTTTCATCGCTTAAAGTTCCATTTCCCGTTGCCAGTCCAATCAACGTAGACATTGGTCCAAAACAGATCATACTTACGCAGATTACAACTGCAAGAAGCATCGCAATCGCAGCTTCTCCTCTTACCAAAAATCTTTTTTCCTTAGACATCCTGCGGCATGCAATCATAATTACGATTCCTATTACAAGTGCAGCAATAATACCGATAATATACGGTTTGCATAATTGTAATACCGCCAGAACATCTTCCATTTCAACACTGATCATTCTCTTTTTTCCTCCTTTGATTCTCTCGTCTTTTCAGGTATCATTCCCTGTTGGCATTACTATAACATGTTTATCATTTTGTGCCATTTCGGGCACAAGATGTAACAAATATGGCACAAAACACTAAAAAAGATCCACCGGACCTCTTTGTCGTATGCTGGGCAACAAAAATACCCAGAGCATTACAATACTCTGGGTAAAAGAATCTTTAATTCAAACCAGTTCTGCTGTACTCCAAATGCAACAGAGCCATCATATTTTTCTACTGCTGCACGAATACTTTTCAATCCGAAACCATGGTTTTTACTATCTGTTTTTGTTGTTGCAATCAGATTCTCTTCATTTTTGTAGATTTCTGCTTCACAATAATTTTCTATCTTGATAAACACAAATCCTTTTTGAGCGGATACTGTCAGATGGATCAGTCTTTTTTCCGGATCTGGAATCAAAATTACATGCTCAATCGCATTATCCAAAGCATTTCCAAATATAGAACATATATCTGTTACATGCATATAATCCAATAATTTTCCATCTGCCACGCAGGTTATCTGTATATGATTTTTTCGACAATGGAAAATCTTAGCTGCCAAAATCGTATCAAGTACCTGATTCCCCGTTCTGCTTATATTTTCAAAAGCAGCAATTTCCTTTTCCATGGAATCAATCCATTTTTTTCGCTTCTCTTCGTCTGATTCCGCACGAAGTCCCGTTATCTGATGCTTCAGATCATGGTATTTCATTTGTATGAGATCCAGGCTGTCCTGATAATTTCGGTATTGATCATACTGGCTTTTCAGCATCACGTTCATTACTGAAAGTTCTTTCTCGGCAACATACTCACTGATCCTGCTCTGATAAGCATAGAGGATTGCAATTCCCCCAAGATCAATCAGTGTTCTGATAGAAAAAATATCTGCACGTTCTCTGCTCGCAAATGGTGCATTTTCATTTAAAAAGCTCAGATTACTAAAAGCAAAGATTGCAACAGCCATGATTGCCGCCGCTACTACTTCCTTTACTGTCATCTGTTCAAGATAATTCTGCTTCAGAAGATCTTTTTCTAAATAAATATCAAAAGTAAAACAGCCTCCAAAAATAACTATCGTAATCAAAATTTCAACCCATATACTATGATTTTCCCATGTCTGTACACTAGATACCATCTGCCACTGCAGCGAAGCTGCAAACTCAGCAAGAACAAATGCACGGGCGCAACAATAAGCCGCTCCAAGAGGCTTCATTTTTCCTCCGATCATAAGAAATACATACATCATACCTGCTGCAATCATCATACAGGGAATCCACAAAATCTCTGTTACATTGTCTGTCAAAGTCAAAAATATACTCTGGATAGCCAGCATGAATAGACTGCCTGCCAGAAAATGTACAGATTTCATATTTTCTTTTTTTAGGATATAAAGATAAACCAGACATGATCCCCACTCTGCTATTGCCGTATAAATTCTTGGAATATCCTGATATAACATTGTATCCTCCATTTCGCATGAAATCATTCCATATTGAGGTTTTGCAGAAGCAGATTCATGAATTCCTTTTTTTTGGCTCTGCTGACAGGTATATGTACATTATTGATCACACAATCAGAACCAACAAATCCCTCTACATGATTCATATTTACCAGATAGCCCTTTGCACATCGAAAAAAATTATGTGGTGTAAGTTTTTCTTCAAGTTCTTTCATCGTGATTCTTGAAGAGTAATCTCCTCTCGAAGTATAATAAATTACATTATGTTTCTGTCCCTCAATAAAATAGATATCTGCTATATCTATCTTTACAACTCCTTCCCCAATCGGAATCGTAAGAAATTCTTTAACCTCAGAGCGCATACGTCCAATTGCTTTATCCAGCTTCTGAGAAAAAGAAAAGTACTCAACCGGTTTTACTACATAATCCATTGCATCAACTTCATATCCACGTACTGCATATTGAATCATATTGGTAATGAACATGATAATTACTTTCTGATCTATCTGACGGATTTTTTCTGCTGCTGTCATACCGTCCATAAACCGCATCTGAATATCCATAAGAATAATGTCAAAACTGCCACTGTAATTCTCAGTGATATCTTCTCCATCACCAAATACCGTAACCTTTATTGATCTTCCCCTTTCCGTTTGATATTTCCGGATATACTCTGTTAATTGTTTTACGTAAATTTCTTCATCTTCCACAATTGCAATTTGTATCATCCCATACCCTCCACAAGAAATGCATTCTTTGTAACTGTTCAAGCCCACACAATATATATCTTGCTGACGCAATAATTGTCTCGATTTTATCAATGTCGGTAATCTCTCTATCTTTCCTTCGCATAGTTTTTTACTCCCTTCAAATTTCGATTTCTCAGTTTCAAAAATTGGAAGTTAGCGATTTCTTTTTCCGGTATTCTCTGTCCCACGGATTTCCTCATGATAGAAATAATCTACGATCACCGGATGTCCCTGCGGGACTCTGCCATAAGGCATTTCATTATCCACAAAGGCACAATCATACTTCTTAGCCATTTTCTCAGCTTTTACTTCAAGTGCTTCAAAGTAGCTGCGGTTATGCTTGTTATAGATCTCGTCGTAAAGTGGTACAAGATCAGGATGTTTTTCGGCGATATAATCCATAATTGTCTTTTTGAAACCGCCTCGAAGATTGAGATTTTCGAGCCAGAACAGATCGCACTGATCCTTTACCCGCTCAAAGATTGCTTCAAAATCCGTGATACCGGGGAATACCGGGGATACGAAACAGACTGTACGGATACCTGCTTCATATACCTGCTTCATAGCAGAGATACGGCGCTCAATGCTCGAAGCAGAGTCCATATCGTTCTTGAAATTTTCATCCAGTGTGTTGATCGACCATGAAACGGTTACACGTCCAAGCTTCTTCAGCAGATCAATATCCCGTACCACAAGATCCGACTTTGTGCAGATCAGAATATCTGCGTCACTGCCGATCAGCTGCTCCAGAAGTTTTCTGGTATTCCCGAATTGCTCCTCCTGTGGATTGTAGCCATCTGTCACAGAACCGATGACCACCCGCTGTCCGGCATATTTCTTCGGATTTTTAATTTCCGGCCAATGCTTCACATCAAGGAAAGTGCCCCATTCCTCCTTGTGCCCGGTAAAGCGCTTCATAAAAGAAGCATAGCAATACTTGCAGGCATGTGTACAGCCCACATAGGGATTGACCGAGTAACCGCCTACCGGCAGACTAGACTTAGTCATGATGTTCTTTGTTTCCACCTCACGAATGAGGATTCCATTTATTACTTCTTCCATGATTTCTGTACCTCTAACACTTTATTAAATTCTTCCGGCATTTCCTGAATCATATTTTCATCCCCTATGATAGGGACAAGGTCTTCCTTCATAAACACCGGAATGCCGAGCTTATGTGCCTGGTCCGTCAGAGACCATGCCCATTCCGGCTCCGTATGAATCTTCCTGCTCTGAGCTCCGGTCATGGTGCCGACAACGATCCAATTGATTCCGGAAAGGTCAACTGTGCCGGGATCGTCGAATAACGGCTCAAAGGTAACATGGTAATGTTTTGCTCTGACGTTTTTCCGAAGGGCGTCGATACGCCACAGTTCTGCTTTCCTCGTCACCGTAACGCCAAACCATGCGTTTTCCAGATCGGTATCAAAATCCAGCAGATCTGGTCGCTTTGTAAGGAACAGGAACTGATGCTGTGGATTTTCACGGATTTTTTCAAATACCTCGTCTCTCCATTCTGACTTCCAGCCGGAAAGATCGCTCATGCCGGTAAGAAGAAAGTTCTGCGGACGTTTCTTTTCCATCATCTTGAGCTTACCCGGAAAGAATTCAGGGTCAGCGAAGTCATCAATCATATGCCAGCGTTTCACGTTGTTGCGGGCATAGCAATATGCACACCCCACTGTGCAGCCAATGACGATATTCATGTTCTGAATCTGATCTTTGATACAAATACTCATGACTTCTGCCACTCCTCAAGATTCTTTCTGATGCGGTCGAGGCATTCCTCAAACCGGGTAATTTCTTCCTCTGAAAAACCTTTGTAGTAAATACTGCCCATCTCATCAGATACAGAATCGTACTCGCCCTTTAAGGCATGTGCTTTCTCAGTCAGAAACAGGAGTGTTTTCCTTTTGTCCGTTTCAGACTGAACACGGCTTATCAGCCCTTGATTTTCCATTCTTTCCAGCATCGTAGTAAGAGATGTTATCGCTAATCCGCATTTAGTCGAGAGTGACCTGATTGAGATACCATCCTCCTGCCACAGCACATAAAGAATACGCCCCTGGGCTCCATTAAACGCATCAATATTCTTTTCGCTGAGAATCTTCTCGAAAATCCGGTCTCCAAGCTGTTTTATTTTGGTGACAAGAAATCCTCCATTCATTTCCATACAAAAGCTCCTATATAGTAGTTTATTAAAAACATACTATATAGGAGCTTTATTGTCAAGAGTTTATATGTCTTAATAGGTAAATTCCGTTTTTTCAATTCTCCAAACTGGAATTTATGCCCGGTACTTGTCTCGATTTATAGTCATATCAACCAAATGAAATACAAGTAAGATAATAAAAAAAACGGAAACTATTATTATTCCTGCGCCCAGCTTGATAAAATCAATTATACCGCCAAGACAAAAGAGCATTGCCCATGTCTTAATCCGTTTTCCAGTAACTCTGCATATTTTCTCTGTATTTAATCCAGTATAATCTCCTGATAAAAACAGCACACTTCTTTCTGTATTCCTTGATTTGATAAAAAATCTTCCAACAAAAAAGAGAACAGTTGCCATCAGTAAATCAATAAATATAATTATTATTTTCATTTTCAACACCTCTAATTCTAAGTTCACAACTTCAAATTGTTTTAATTCTTCTCAGTTCCACCTTCTTGCCCTTCGGACAAGAAGTATCCCTCGCTCAAAGAGCTCGGTCAATTCAAATCTTCTGTTGCTTTCAGTCTCTGCTGAAGACTGAAAGTTTCTTTTTCTTGATAAATGGGGATTAGTTTTCCTTTTTTCCAATCAGCAATAACCACCTATGGTCAAAGCATATTTGTCCCTCCTTGATATAGGGATTAAAACCTGTTTTATCTCCACCATTCAAATCGTATTCCATTTTATCAATAATATCTTTTTGAATATCCTCTGGTGTACTTGTCAAATCCATCCAACTTTGTAGATTTACAGGAACAAGTGTTGTTTCTTCAAGCTGAAGCTCAAAAGCATCCTCAAACAATGCTTCAAATTCTTCTCTGCTAAGTATTCTTGTATGTGATTTATCACGCATCGTTTCAATAGCGTCATTAGTTTCACGCAATTCTTCTGTAGTCGCTACCATATCCCAAATAACAAGTTTTCCACCTTTTTTCAAAACTCGTTGCATCTCCCGAAAAGGCTTTTCAGGCTCAACAAAATGGTGCAATGAAAGTCTTGTAATCACAAGGTCAAATGTTTCATCTTCAAAAGGTAAGCATTCCGCATTCCCCGATACAAATGATATGTTCTGAATACCTTCTTGCTTTGCCAGTTTTTTTCCCTGCTCCAACATTGCTTCTGTCAAATCCAAACAAGTAATGTCCTTAACATAAGGAGCCACTGCTCTTCCACATATACAGGTTCCAGCAGCAACCTCCAATGCATGTTCATTGCCCTTTGCCTGAATACTACGAATCAAATAATCGGTATATTCTGCCTTAGACATATGATATGAAGCAAATTTCTCTGCTTGTGTACCAAATGATTTTTTCACTTCATTATAGTTATTCATAAACTTTTACCTCGCTGTAAACTTCCGATTCTAATGTCTCTATTATACCATAATGATACTATTATAAAAAAGGAAAAAAGAGCTCACGGTTTATAAGTTTTATAAGCTAGTAACTGCCCACTT
>ERZ860059.1247-NODE-1247-length-10127-cov-2.454925_pt1 | contig 10127 bp, 7 predicted proteins | sample MGYA00510113_ERZ860059 | MGnify/ENA primary metagenome ERZ860059 (study PRJEB30046, sample SAMN00715190) | human gut metagenome | study: EMG produced TPA metagenomics assembly of the A metagenome-wide association study of gut microbiota in type 2...
AACCGTTCAAGAGGTTTTGTTTTATCTGCTTATTTCTTCTGTGTGAACATGTTCACACTCGAACTCTGTCTTCCGCACCTAAAAGTGCGGAACTCGCCCCGCAGACCTTACCAAATCAGGCTTTCTCAGTTTTATCTTTTCTAATCTTGTTGTAGTAGAGCAGATTTTAGAAACATTCGTCTGCTCTATTCCGTCCCGAAATTTGGAGCGATTAATTCGAATAGCAAAACTGCTTCGAAAAATAAAAATTCGCTCTCGCTTACAGTTCTTTTTCTCTCAATAACAGCGATGTGTCTAATCGTTGTTGATTTTACTTATTTAGATTCCTTTGTTTAAAGTCCGTCTTCACTCTCAGCTTTTTCTTAGAAAAACGGAACTATGTGAAAAAGACCACAGATGTGTAGCTCTTGTCTCTTATTTTCCTTCAAATCTCTGCTAATAATCATTGAAATCTTTCTCTCAGAAGTTTCAATATTATGTGGAAAAGACCACAACTCTTTTGTAGTGTGAACATGTTCACACGTCACATTTCAAACGCCGATTTTTGAATTTGTTAAGATACCGTCTGAAGATATCTACAAATTTAAGGAAGTCCCTATGGGGAAGGTCATAGCTTTTGCTAATCAAAAAGGCGGAGTCGGCAAATCAACATTAACGGTGCAAGCCGCTTTTTATTTACGTAAACATCGTAAAAAGAAAGTGCTGGTCATCGATATTGATTCGCAAGGAAATACGACAGAATCTTTGACACAAGGACAGCCGTACACCGCTACTTCGTCTGCGGCTCTTTTTGAACCGAATCTCGAAGAGCTCGGAATCTTTGATGACACCCCGTACGGCGTAGATTTAATCGGATCTGAACCGAACTCGAACGAAGGTTATGACATCGAAAGCCGTGAGTTGGATGTCATTCGTAACCCGGCTGCAAATATTCAGGCACTAAAAGACGCATACGACTATATCTTGGTTGACTGCCCGCCTTCTTTGGGCCGAAAACTCCTCGGCGGATTGGTCATGGCTGATTATGTCATCTGCCCGATCAAACTCTCAGGCTATGCGGTCGGGGGCGTCTCCGGCATGGTCAATACCATCCGTGCCGTGCAGCAGAATTTCAATCCCAGCCTGAAATTTTTAGGTGTTGTGGTTAATGAATACGATGATTCTGCTTCTGCTAAGAGCAGTATCTCGTTTCTGAGACCAATTGCGATATCTTCAACTCCAAACTCAGACATCGCGCTCCGATTGATGCCGCTACAACAATGGGTATCCCCGTGGACGAAATCCGCAACGGCAAGCGATCCTACGAAGAACTTGAAGCCGTGTACAAAGAAATGCTGGCAAGAATTAAGAAAATCGGTTAACTATGAAAACTTTTAAAGTTACAAAAGCAAAGACTCAAACTTTTAAACCGACCAATATCAAAAGCTTGACCGAGTTTAACGGTGCGATTGCCGCGGGCGTCAATGGAAAGGTTTTAACAAAATTACCGGTAGAGTCAATTGAGGTCCGGCCTCAGGTAAGAACCGTTATTGAGAATATCGACGAGCTGGCTGAATCCATGAAATCCGGCCAGCTGATGCCGATTACAGTCATTAAAGGTGAAAACAATAAATACGTTGTCCTGCAGGGCGAACGCCGCTGGCTGGCGGCTAAGAAAGCCGGCTTGGAAACGGTAGAAGCTATTGTTGTTGATGCTCCTGTTTCTGATTCAGAAAGAATTTTCGGTCAGCTAACCGAGAACATCCAGCGCGACAATATGAAGCTTCAGGATTTGATCCAAAGCATTAGCCAGCTGATTCAGAACGGTTTTAACCAAACCGAAATTGCTGCTCGTTTGGGCAAAGACAGAACTTATATTTCTCGTATTGCCGCATTAGCTTCTTCTAAGGAAGAAGTTCTTAAATTGATTGCCGATTGCGCTGTTAACGATGCCCAGACAGCACAGATCCTGAACAATATCTGTGAAAAAAGCACCAACATCGCTAAAGATCTGGAAGCTTGCAAAGACAAAGACGGCCTAATTAGCCGCGGTTCTGCACAAGCTGTATTGGACAGACTCCAGAAAATCGTTCCGCAGAAACCCAAAAAAGTCGTTGCGTTTGAGGATCGTCTTAAAAAGAAAGACTTTCCTAGAGGTTATCGCCGTGTGCCCGCCGGTAAAGCCTTGGGTATTCAAGTTGAATTTTTAGATGAGGCAGGTGAGAAAGTTTCCGGCAATCTTCTTCCGCGATTACTTTCTGATCGTCACGACGAAGTCTGCGTCTTACGTGAAGACAACAAAACCGTCGTAGCAGTGCCTGTGGACAAAATTAGGATCAGGATGATTGACGAGTTGGCATAGATCAAATGTTCTTGATATGTGAAAAAGACCACAAAATCATTTGATGATTTGTGGTCTTTTTCTCATTTTTCCAGTCCTAATTTTTTCGCGTAGAAGTAGGTCAGAAAAGCGCCAAGTCCAAGTACAGCCACTGATACAACTAGCGCTAGAGAAACGCCTCCCAGCTTCATGAGGATAGGAAAACTAAAGACAGCGATCACAGCGCCAAACTTCCCGAAGAACGCAGCGTAGCCCGCCCCCTCTGCTTTAATATCTAACGGAAAGACTAATGACGGAATGATGAACGTCGTAAGATTTGGGCCGGCGTTAAGAGCCAGTTCAAACAGAACAAACGCTGCAATTGAAATAGCGGCAGGCCATTTGAATAAATAACAGAGCAGCAGAAGTAGAACAGCCGCGGCGGCGAGCAGGAATCCGTAAAACTGTTGTTTGACGGTCGAAACTTTATGAAGAATAAAAAGACCGGCTATAAATCCGATGAGAATGAACCAGCTGATAATAAACGTGAGATTCACCGAGTTCATTACGGATCCTAAAGGACCCGATTTAGAAGTATCAAAACCGGAAATGCCGAGACTCATAATCAGTATCGGGAGAAAGATGCCGATTCCATATACTCCGAGCCCTGAACATCCCCAAGGCACACCGGAAAAAATCACTTTCTGAAGGGGTTCTCCTTTAAACAGATCTACTTTAGCGCCGTTAGAAGAAGGAGAAGTTTTTTCCAAATAGGACGGTGGAATCTCTACATCAGGTCCAAGCATTGCCTTAACAACCTGTCTGGCTTCGTCAAACTTCCCTTTTGCAATAAGAAAGCCGGGACTTTTAAAGAAGAATAATCGGCTGATGATCATTAAAAATGAGAGAAAGACCACAAATAAGAAGATCTGTCTCCAAATTTCTGCAGTCCACTCGATCGAACAGAGAACAAGGAAACCTCCACCAGCTGACAAGTTTCCGAGAGCAGAAAATGATTTGGTGATACCGACCATCGTTTCCTGCCAGCGTTTCGGCATGACTTCATCAACATAGTCGGAATCCAATGCAAAATCGCCTCCGATGCCGAATCCCATGACAAACAGCGAGTGAATCAGTAGATCAATGCTTCCTGTCACGTAGACCACAAGCGCACCAATAAAAACAAGGATGGAACTTAGTCTAAGAAACGGAAGGTATCCGTCCTTATCGGCGAGTTTTCCAATAACAAAGGACCCAACCATGATGCCGATCAGTTCCATACTGGCAATCAGGCCCTGTGTTACCGAATCCAGCTCATGATGCTGAACGATGGCGAGAAGAGGAATTAAGACGCCGGAAAGCGTTGCAACAGCGGCTCCTAGGAACTGCCCCATCGCTGTTGTAATCAAAACCCGAAAATGCCCGAATCTCAGAGGCATCGTATCCAAATAAACCATTTTTAGTCCTTGTTTTTTCTTCAAGGATACGAGGAAGAGGGCAGAAACAAGAAAGAATGCGGCCGTTTAGAGACGCAACAGTTTAAACAATGTGAAAAAGACCACAATATCTTTCAGAAAACCGTGACTCCTAAAAACCAAAACAGCCGAGCGGCTGTTTCGTAGAGGTTTTAATTTGTGGTCTTTTTCACATTTTTCTTGACCGCTGATGAAGGTTTGAACCCGAGATCATGTAAATAGACTCTCGCTTCATACACAAACTTGGGATCGGCCAAACGGTTTTCGATCCAGCGTTTCCAAGACTCTTGAGAGTACCCTTCACGTCCGGCAGCATTGATGAACTCGCCGGCAAAGCGGTTGCCTACGCCGCCGTCGTTGTGACGGCTAAGGAGAGAGGCAAAGTAATTTCTCTGACTGTCCGACAAAGTCAGGTTCTGCCAATCCTCATCGGTATAGCCCACAAGATCTCTAACATCCGGCACATCCTCCGGCGGAACCGACTGAGTTCTTTCTACAAGAATATTGGGACGGTTCTTAACGGAAAAGATAATATGAGTAAATTTTCTACCGGTTCGGACGAACTCGCACTCCACATGGAAGTCAATTTTGGTCGCCTCATTAATTTTGGCAGCGCACTCTCTGACAATTCGAGCGACGTCGCCGTTTAATTTTTTTTGAGGAATGTTAAGAATGTCTTTAAGCTCGGTAATCGTCATCTTCTTGACCTGGCCGCGCCAGCGCACACACAGCTCGAAGAATCGTAATGTCGAAACACTCTTCAATTCGGAAATCTGTTTAATCGGATAGCGAATGAAGTTGCTTCGGATACGCGTCAAAAAGGGGAGGACCTCCTGGGAGAACGTCAGACCAATCATGCCGCTTCGATAAGAGACCTTAGAAATCCAACGGAACTCATCTCGTTCTTTACCGTTGGATCCGAAGGTGCGGATAACGCTTCTGTTGTAAAGCGTATTGACTGCGTTCTGGAGGTATTTATAGGCCTTAGAACGTTCGCTGCCGATCTCTCTTAACTCTTTGGCTGAAACCCAATAACTTGCATCCCCTCTGACCTCCGGATTCATCGAATCGATCTTACTGATCGCAACTAAGATAATTCGAAGCTCATTTAAGGTGAGATTGGTTTTCGCCGTCAACAGGTCGTTTGATTTAACAACGACCGCATTGGTATTCCATAAAGAATTCTTTTTCCCGGCTTTAGGGCTGTCAGACCAATCATCATCGTCTGTGAGGAGTTCAAACTCCTGTTGTTGATTTTCGCTGGCCATTAATACCCTCCGATCCGGCTCATTCTGACATTTCGATAGTTGATTCTCTCACACTTCCTCTTCCAAAAGGAAAAAGAATCGGAACACTGTGGTCTTTTTTACATAATATTGTGGTCTTTTTCACATAAATCCTTCTGCATATGTGGTAAAAATCTCATATTAAGTCGCCTTTTTCACAGAAAAAAACAGCCTATTTGTGGTCAAATTCTCATATTTTGTGGTCTTTTATACATTTTTACGTCTGTAACTTTTTGATTTAAAAGTGAAAATAGAGGGCCTTAAAAAATAAAAAGATTAATATAAAAATATAAAAAAGGCCTACGACTAAAAGACACACCCAATGAAAAAGGCTTCAAAAAATTTTAAAGCGACGCAAACAGCTCAGTTTGGATGGAACAAATCAGCAAGCCTCTGTCATAGAAGGTTTTGAAAGAGAGAACCAGTCAGATCACACCGACAGCATCCCACAAAAGTTTCGCAAAATAGAAATTTAGGAGCGATACAACGTGAAGAAAATCAAAAAGTAGGAAAGAGAGGGAATTAAGTCGTCGAAAGACGAAGCAGAGAAGGCCAGCTTAAAAATATGAGAAAAAGACCACAATTTCACCGCCTGAAAGTTAGCTTAGGCCGCAGAAATTACATTGCATAGCGGTTATGAGTGTCAGAATAAAAATAGTTCCGGCTAATTTTTGAAAAACCCAAGGCTATCAAGGCTTTTTATTAAATTCAAAAATAAAAAAATCCGTCTCTTAATTTGCTATTTATCCCATATTTGTGTTATTTTTTCTAACAATTATCAGTTTACGAGCCTAGATCGAAGCCCTCCAAGATTTAGATGTTCATTGAACACGTCGGTCTAGGCTCTTTTTTCTTCTCATTGATTCCAAGCGTTTAATTCTTCAAAGCATTGGATCTCGCCTTTGAAAATCGTAGAAAAAACTTCTAGGCGTCCGTTCCTATGCTTTGCCAAATCCATGTAAATTGTTCTGGAGTCTCCTTGCTCCTGCCCGAATTTGGCCTTGGAATAAAGCAGGAGCACCATGTCGGCATCCTGTTCAATGGAACCGGATTCTCTTAAGTCGGAAAGAAGTGGCGTATGGTTAGGCCGGTTTTCGACCTGACGGTTAAGCTGGGATAAAAGAAGGACCGGAGCATTGAGTTCTTTGGCCAGCAGCTTTAGGCCCCGAGAAAGAACACCGATCTGTATGGAGCGAAGATCCGCAGAAGCGTTCTCGTCTTCTTGTTCTAGCAGCTGGAGATAGTCAACTACAACCAATCCGATAGTTCCAACCTGCGCAGCGAGCTGGCGAAGCTTCGTCTTAATGCGCATAAGCGTCAGCTCGCTTGAGCTGTCAACGAATATCGGTGCTTTAGACAGCACTTCTTGAGCTTGATAAATTCTGCTCCATTGAGTATCCGTCATTTGGGCGCCGTCGATACTTTCCATTTCAACTTCGCTCTCAGAGCTCAGCATTCTTTTGAGAACTTCGTTCTTTGTCATTTCCAGCGCGAAGATCGCAACCGGTTTTTTCTGACGAACGGCAGTGCGGCGTGCGACCTGAAGCGCGAAGGCTGTTTTGCCGATGCCGGGACGCGCAGCAATGACAACCAATTGTCCGGGTCTAAAGCCTCTTGTCACGTCGTCAAGCTGCTCGATTCCGCTTTCGCAGCCGCGGATTTCTGTCGGAGAGTCTGCAATTGAACGCATTTCGTCAATGAGGCCGTCCAAAATAGAGCCGGAAGACTCAAAAGAAGAAGCATCTTTATTTTTGCCAAGTCCCATTTTTAAGAACTCGCTTTGCACGCGGTCGAGCAAGTCTTCGGAAGAAGCCCCTCTGTCTGAATTGACCTCAGCTTCTAATTGAGCCAGTTTGGAAATGAGGTTGCGTTTGAGTGCCTTATCTTTGACAATTCTTGCATATTCGCTGAGGTTAGCTGCGCTGGCGTAGCTTTCCGTCAAACGATTGAGGTACTCCAATCCGCCTGTCTCTTTCTCATTCCCGATCTCTCTCAATAAATCTGAAACCGTGAGAACATCAGCCGGCTTGCCTTGAGACGCCAAAGAGAATATCGCCTGATAAATCAGTCGATTGGCATAGTTGTAAAAGTCACCGGGCTCTAAAGGGGGCTCGATTAGATGGAAAGATTCAGGATTCGCTAAAAGCGCACCTAAAAGGGCATGCTCGGCTTCCGGAGAATGAGGCGGGAGCGGTAAAGAATCAATGATGGGAGCAGACATAAACCACCTATAAAAGTTTCTCCCATTTTAGATAGTTAGGTATAAAGCTCAAAAAAGTCGGAAGTAAAAAAGTTAAAAATGAGAAAAAGACCACAATTATTTTTGGCTCGCCGGAGCATTAAGGAAGTCGGTAACTCTTTTATCTAACGGCTGGAGTCGGGGAAAAAGGTATTTTTGATATCCGGATTGAAGGACCTTTTCCCAAATAAGATCCAAAATCGCGCAAATAAAAAATACGATTGTGATTACTGCAAGTGCATAGAGGATGAACCAAGAGGAACCCAAATATTCCGGCACGTGGAATACTTTGCTCCAGAGCCATGGGTAAACAATCGGATTCTCATGAATGAGGTAGACACCGAACATCGCTGCAGCAAATTTGTTGATCCAAGGCTTGTAGCCGATCTGCATCTGTTTGAAGAACACAAAAAGCGAGAGGGCACAAATTAAAGAGAAGACGCTATACAAGTTTGCGAAGGTGAACCAATCAATGTAACCGATGAAAGTCCCGACGCGATTGTTCCAATCGGCAAGAGCGATGATGATGGCAATAATGCCCCAGCTCGCTCCGCAAACCGACAAACACAGGGATTGGGAGAAGATTTTCCTTTCTAGATAATCTCTGAGAAACGCGCCCCAAGAAAAGAGATACACAAACCAAAAAAGCGTTGAACCGTAATATTCAGGTTTAGTCGTTAGAGTTGGAATGACGGACCAGAAAAATCCGAAAATCAATAAGAATGTGAACAGCTTCCGTTGTCCCAGCGCCTTTATTCCTATGGTAATAAACGGAGAAAGCAGGATAAGAAGGAAATAGGCAGAAACAAACCAATAGAAATCATTCCGGATGGGAAAAAAACAACTGATCAAAGAACTCCAGTTGAAGGGATGTAAGCCAAGAGCGCAAAAGAGCAGGAAAAAGACAATTACGTAGGAGAATGTCTTTATCCAAAGGTAGATGAGGCTGGAAAATTTACTGAACTTTTTAGCGAGGAAATATCCGGTAATTAAGACGAATAAATTAACGCCGATTTTGCCTCCGGTGGAAAGCAGCTGATCCAAGTAAAAATTAAAAGAGAGAGGCGCGGAGCCGCTCCAAATCGGTACACCGCCGTGCACGGAAAAGTGATGCATCACAATGAGGTACATTGCCAAAATTCGAGAGAGCTCGAGATTGGATTGTCTTGGTGCCTTTTTCACATATTTGGCGTCAGTCATTGCTTATCTCATTGAGTAAGGAACTCGAAGAGACAGTATAAATAAGGCCAGAGAAAACCGTCTAAACGATTTATCGCAATAGGATCAGAATGCAGTTAACGCCTTGAAAGAGATCTCTCAGAAGTGGTTTTTGGCCGAAGCGCATAGGACTAAAAAATTGTGGTCTTTTTCACATAATAGAGAATGAAAATGTGCAGGAATTTAGTTGGTTGAGCTCAATGCTCCGGCAGTCGCTGAACGGATAAGGATTTTCAGCGTGACTGTGCTCTAAAGCTTTCTTCTCCAGCTCTAAACAATGAGAAAAAGACCACAATCTACGGAGGAGAAACTTTGGAATATGTGTAAAAGACCACAAAAAATTAGTTATTGCTTCTTTGAAAGGGCGAGATAGGCAGCAGAATGAAATCGCTATCGTTATTTAGGCGGGAAAGTCCTCAGAGGTGGAAAAATCGGGAAAAAAATGTGGTCTTTTTCACATAGAAAAAGAAAAAAGGAGAATGAATAAGTGGAAAAGACCACAAGACAAGACAGCAGAATGGCAATTCGCAAAAACTGTGGTCAAAACTACATTTTTGTCGTCTTGCATTTCAATTTGTTCGGTTTGGCAAAACAGGCAACTTCTCGGACTCACCTAAATAAAGCGCCGGATTGCTAAACTTTTGGTTTCTAGGACTACAAGAATGCTGAAAATTCTCAAAGGTGTCTTCCTGGCAGCATTTGCGGGCTGCTGCTGGGGAAGTATGGCCGTGGCTGCCCAATATCTTTTTACTAACTGCGGTTTTGAAGCCCGTCACCTTACAACGCTTCGCTTAATCGGAGCCGGGGTTCTGTTATTGGCGCTTCAAGCTGCTTTCGGAGGATTTCAAAGTATTCTGAAACCGTTCAAAGAAAAGCGAAATATCCGTGACGTTTTGATCTACGGTGTCGGCGTTCTTTTAATTCAATACACGTTCTTCCTTGCGATTGAGCAGAGTAATGCCGGAACCGCAGCTATTATGGTTGGTGTCGGTCCGCTTTTTATCATCGGATATTTGGCGATCTGCAAACATCGAAAACCTGTCCCCAAAGAATTCTTTTGTCTCTTTCTGGCTATAACCGGAGTTTCTTTGGTCGTTACCAAAGGAAATTTCGAGTCTCTGGATTTTGTTTCTACCGGGGCATTTTGGGGCTTGCTGTCATCCGCTTTCGGGGCTTTTTGCACTGTACAGCCTAAAAACGTTATCTCTCGTGTCGGAGTTTCTAATGTTGTGGGCTGGGGAATGGTTGTCGGCGGATCGATTGCTTGTCTCTTCACTAATCCCTTTGCAATGGATGTTCATTGGACTTTGCCCTCTGTTCTTTGTTATTTCCAAATAATTGCTTTCGGAACGGTTGCGGCATTCTGGTGTTATCTCAAAAGTACTGAGTACGTTATTCCGTCAATCACAGCTATCCTCGGTTCCTTTGAACCCTTATCCGCAGTTGCCCTGTCGGTGATTATTCTGGGTGCTACGTTCAATTCATATGAACTGCTCGGCGCAACAGCTATTCTTGCCAACATGCTTATTCTTGCGTGGCCGTCTAAAGATGCGGAATCATTAACTGCAAACTGATGTTGTATAAAGCACACAACAATTAGAAACATTTGT
>ERZ860059.1250-NODE-1250-length-10092-cov-1.663844_pt1 | contig 10092 bp, 8 predicted proteins | sample MGYA00510113_ERZ860059 | MGnify/ENA primary metagenome ERZ860059 (study PRJEB30046, sample SAMN00715190) | human gut metagenome | study: EMG produced TPA metagenomics assembly of the A metagenome-wide association study of gut microbiota in type 2...
CGAAAGCACCACCATCTACCGCAGCGGCACCCCTACAGTAGCTCTGGCGGCTTCCCTCGAGACGGCGCTGAGCTCTGCGGTAAATGAGCTGCCGGAGCGTTCTGCCCGGGTGAAAGAGGCAAACCTGTATCTCCGCACTGCTCTGAGCAAGTACCCAAAAGTCCGCATCAACAGCCCGGAGAGTGCCATCCCCCACATCCTGAATCTGAGCGTTGAGAACGTCAAAGGCACCGTGTTCCAGCGGGAGCTGGACGCGGAGGGCGTCTGTGTCTCGGTCAAGTCGGCCTGCTCGTCGGACGGCCTGCCCTCCCGGGCGGTGTTCGCCGTCAGCCGCGACCGGAAGAATGCCCTCTCCTCGTGGCGCATCAGTCTGAGCCACCTGACCACGCAGGAGGAGCTGGACGGCTTTCTCCGCGCCTTTGACGCCTGCTGCACCCGGCTGACCCAGCTGTGAGAAAAAAGAAAGGACAGAGCCATGAAACGCGAAATGGAACCTTACCAGCTCATTGAGCGGAGCATCATCAAAAAATACCGCAAGGAGCTGTGGACCCCCTTCATCGTAGCGGTCAAGCGCTACGAGCTCATCAAGGCCGGTGACAAGATCGCCGTCTGCATCTCGGGTGGCAAAGACTCGATGCTGATGGCAAAGCTGATGCAGGAGCTTCAGCGCCACAGCGATGTGCCGTTCGAACTGGTCTTTCTGGTGATGGACCCCGGCTACAACGAGATAAACCGCCAGAAGATCGAGTCCAACGCCGAGCTGCTCCACATCCCTGTGACCATCTTCGAGAGCAACATCTTCTCTGTGGCCAACAACACCGACAAGAACCCCTGCTATCTCTGCGCCCGGATGCGCCGCGGCCACCTCTACAGCAAGGCCAAGGAGCTGGGCTGCAATAAAATCGCACTGGGCCACCACTTTAACGACGTCATCGAGACGACCGTTATGAGTATGTTCTACGGCTCCCAGCTGCAGGCCATGCCGCCCATGCTCCACAGCACCAGCTTCCCCGGCATGACCCTCATCCGCCCGATGTACTGCATCCGCGAGGAAGATATTCTGGCGTGGAAGCGCTACAATGAGCTGGAATTCATCCAGTGCGCCTGCCGCTTTACCGAGAACTGCACCATGTGCGACAACGGCGGCGGTGGCTCCAAGCGGCAGGAGACGAAAATTCTGCTCCGCCGCCTCAAGCGGGATAACCCCAACATCGAGAACAGCATCTTCCGCAGCATCCACGCAGTGGCGCTGGATACCATGCCCGGCTACAAGTCTGAGGGTGTGGAGCACAGCTTCCTCGAGCGGTTCCATGCGCAGGAAGAAGCATTCAACGAAGAGTAATATAATACCCCCTTGGATGAGTCATATACCGGTCGGCGGTATAATTCCCTTCCCTTTTTAATACACAAAAAAGCCCCGGTAAATGCATTTCTGCACTTACCGGGGCTTTTCCATGCCACCGGCGGGGCTTGAACCCCCCCCCCGTCTCCCCAAAAGGGAGGACCCGCACTCTGTCTCCAGAAAGGGATTTTAAGTCCCTCGTGTCTGCCAATTTCACCACAGTGGCTTCTGAATGAGCTGCCGCTCACGATCCTGCGAGCGACAGCTCATATAATACAATAGAAATGCTGTTTTGTCAAGTTTACACTTTGCCGCCATGCAGCTCTGCGTACATCTTGGAGCGGCACTCCGCCACAGCAGGGGTCATGTTGACGTAGTGCTTGTGGGGCATCTCGATGCGCAGCTCGCTCTCCCAGGTCTCCTCGGTGAGCTGCTTGGCGATATAGGCCTTTTTCTCCGCAATGGAGGGCAGCTCGATGGCCAGCTCACCGTTCAGGATATGCGGCACCAGCAGCTGCTTGACGCGAGTGGGAACGATGGTGACGGTGCGCTCGATGGCATCGGAGTCGAGGTTGACCATCGTGACCGGCTTGCCTGCCTCGATGACCTCGCCTTCCATGGCGATGAGGTCGCACTGCGCCTGGCCGTTCTCATCGTAGAGACGCCACGGCATCTTCTTGCCGGGGATGATGGCCTTGCTGGCGGAGTCGGAGCACTTCATCTTGGGCTGATAGCTGCCGTCGGGGCGCTTGACCGCCACCAGCTTGTACACGCCGCCGAACACGGGGTCCGAGGCCGAGGTGATGAGGTTCTCGCCCACGCCGTAGGAGTCGAAGTGTGCGTGCTCGTACAGCTCCATGTTGGCGATCTTCTTCTCGTCCAGACCGTTGGAGGCCACCAGCTTGATGTAGGACTTCCCTGCTGCATCCAGTGCCTTGCGCAGGCGCTTGGAGCCTCGGGCCAGGTCACCGGAATCGATGCGGGCGCTCTTGACGCGGCGGTTGGGGTCATCAGGATATTTCTCAATGAGGTAGTCGTCCAGCTTGATGAGGTTGGGCAGACCGCTCTCCATGATATTATAGGTATCCAGCAGCAGGCTGACGGAATCCGGGTAGGTATCGGCGAAGGCCTTGAAGGCATCGAACTCAGTCGGGAAGAACTCGATGAAGCTGTGGGCCACGGTACCCACAGCCTTGACCTCAGAGCCGTACTTCATCTCGGCCAGACAGTTGGCCGTGCCGATGCAACCGCCCAGAACGGCAGCATAAGCGCCGTCGTTGCCTGCGCTCTCGCCCTGTGCGCGGCGGGTGCCGAACTCCATGACGCTGCGGGGGGTGTGAGTGTTGAGGCCGGTGATGCGGGTGGCCTTGGTGGCGATGAGGCTGTGGAAGTTCATGGTCTGGAGCAGGTAGGTCTCGATGAGGATAGCGCCTACGAGGTCGCACTCGATGCGCACCATCTGCACATGGGGGTAGCAGACCGTGCCTTCGGGCAGAGCGTACATATCGCCCTTCCAGCGGTACGTGCGCAGATACTCGCAGAACTCCTCACTCATGCCCTTGGTGCGCAGCCAGTGGACATCCTGCTCATTGAAGTGGTAGTTCAGCAGGAAACGGGTCAGCTTGCGCTGGCCGGCGCTGATGGAGTAGCCCTGGTTATCCGGGTTCTTGCGGAAGAACATATCAAACACAAGGGTCGTATCCTTAAAGCCGTTCAGAAACAGGCAGTTGGCCATAGTGAATTCGTAAAAATCAACGACCATTGCCGGATTGTCGTAGTCCTCATCCGGGATATACGGCACAACTTTGATCTCGCTCATGAAAAGTTTCCTCTCTTTTTTCCGCGCACCCCTGCGGCGGGTGCAGCCAAACAAACTCTGCGCTGCCGCGCGTTTCGTCCTGTCATGACAGGATGTTTGTACCACTATAGCATCTTTGGCGGGCAGACGCAAGAGGTTTTGGCAAAAAATGACGACAGAAAGAAAAAATGTTTTTTACGAAATCTTTACCAGCACCTCCGGCAGTGCTCTTCTGTCCTTGGATGAATCACGGGCATCGATGCCGTCCGGATATGCAAAAAGCACCCGCAGCGCCTTTCCGTGCTGCGGGTGCTTTGACATTTCAGATTCAGCCGTTGATGATGTTCGGGGTCGCATTCTTCAGCACGACGTCGTGGCTACCACCCTCCACGATGGAGGTGGAGGAAACGACAGTCAGCTTGGCCTTCTGCTGCAGTTCGGGGATGGAGAGTGCGCCGCAGTTGCACATGGTGCTCTTGACCTTGTACAGGGTGGTCTGGACGCCGTCGGCCAGCGGACCGGCGTAAGGAACATAGCTGTCCACACCTTCCTCGAAGCTCAGCTTGGTGGAGCCGCCGAGGTCATAGCGCTGCCAGTTGCGGGCGCGGTTGGAGCCTTCGCCCCAGTACTCCTTCATATACTGGCCATTGATACGCACCTTGTTCGTGGGGCTCTCGTCGAAGCGGGCGAAGTAGCGGCCCAGCATGACGAAGTCCGCGCCCATAGCCAGTGCAAGGGTGATGTGGTAGTCGTGGACGATGCCGCCGTCGGAGCAGATAGGCACATAGATGCCGGTCTCCTTGTAGTACTCGTCACGGGCCTTGGCGACCTCGATGACAGCGGTAGCCTGACCACGGCCAATGCCCTTGGTCTCGCGGGTGATGCAGATGGAGCCGCCGCCGATGCCGATCTTCACGAAGTCAGCGCCAGCCTTTGCGAGGAAGCGGAAGCCCTCGGCATCCACCACATTACCTGCGCCCACCTTCACGGTGTCGCCGTAGTGCTCACGGATCCAGCCGATGGTGCGGCTCTGCCACTCGGAGTAGCCCTCAGAGGAGTCGATGCAGAGGACATCCACACCGGCCTCCACCAGAGCAGGCACGCGCTGGGCGTAGTCGCGGGTGTTGATGCCGGCACCGACGACGTAGCTCTTATTCTTGTCCAGCAGCTCGTTGGCATTCTTCTTGTGGGAATCGTAGTCCTTGCGGAAGACGATATACTTCAGGTTGCCCTCGGCATCCACCAGAGGCAGGGTGTTGATCTTGTTGTCCCAGATGATGTTGTTGCAGTCGTGCAGGGAGGTGTTCTCCGGGGCAGTGACCAGCTTCTCGATGGGGGTCATAAAGGTGGTAACAGGAGCGTCATCGGGGGTGTGGTTGACGCGGTAATCGCGGGAGGCCACGATGCCCAGAAGCTTGCCGTTGGGAGTGCCGTCGGCGGTGATGGCAATGGGGGAGTGGGCGGGGCGGGTGCACATCGTGCAGGGTGGCAGTGGGGGCCAGGTTGGAGTCGGAAACGACGTAACCGGCCTTGAAGCTCTTGACGCGGCGGACCATAGCGGCCTCGTTCTCGATGCTCTGGGAGCCGTAGATGAAGGAGACGCCGCCCTGGCGGGCCAGCGCGATGGCCAGCTTATCGCCGGAGACAGACTGCATGATGGCGCTGATCATGGGGATATTCATTTCCAGCGGGCAGTTCTCCTCACCCTTGCGGTACTTGACCAGCGGGGTCTTGAGGCTGACAGCCGTGGGGACATTCTCAGCAGAAGAGTAGCCCGGCACCAGCAGGTACTCGCCAAAGGTACGGGAGGGTTCTTCGTAAAAATAAGCCATATTCAAACTCCTTTTCTCTTAACGCATCCGCAGCGGATCATATCAAACAACATCAAAACAATTTCATGTTTTCGACTTAGGAATTGATTGTATATACTTTACCACAAACCCACGCGGAATACAAACCCCTGCCCCGCCAAACTTTATAAATGTCCTTTGCAGAAAAACAGGCAAATTGACCTAAGGTCATACTTTCCCTCGCTGTGGGCCGATTTTTCCGGATTTTCGGACGCAAAAAAGCCCGTCTGAAACCAGACGGGCTCTTTTGCACACGAAGCGGAATATCGCCTGTGCGGTGTCGGCCGGCAGCTGCGAAGGAGAACAGCCGGAGGAGGATGGCGGACACCCGATATTCCAAAAAACAAGAAGAAAAAGATTTCATGATCCAGAAGGGTCTTGCCCTCTCTGTAACCATATTGTAACTCTTTTGAAGGACTTTTGCAATAGTTTTTTGTAATTTCTTTGTAATTATTTTTGTAAAGATTCTGTGACAGACCCGCCGAATTCCAGATAGCACTCAAAGGCTGCGTGCTCCTCCCTCCGGCCCAGCAGATACCAGCCGTTTCCTGAGGGGGCATAGAACACCTGCACACTCTGGCCCATCGGCACTTCACGGTGGTACTTGATGGAAGCGAAGGACAGCGGCGCAGACTCCACGACCTCCTGCGGCAGGGCGTCGCAGGCGATGTCCAGATAGAGGGAGTTGTTGATATGGCCGTTGAGGTCACACATGGAGTAGCTGGCGCGGCGCTCCCCTGCCGCCGTCAGCGGCTGGCTCTTGTGGACGATCTGGGGCAGTTCTTCGGGCAGGTCGTCGTTCTGGAAGTCCGGCATCGTCCAGCCGGGGGTGCGCAGGATGCGCCCTGTCTCAGTATCCACGATCATCCAGCGGCAGTCCACGAGGGCCAGCTTCTCCCCTGTTTCGCTGGTGATGGTAGTCAGCCGTTTCATCGTGCCTTTCTTGAACGCCTCACAGGCCGTGGTCAGGTTGATCTTCTCCGCACGGCCCGGCATCCGCCAGACCCTGAGGGCCTGCTTGCCCACGAGGAATGCGCTGCGGCGCTCCCTGAAAAAGGCGTGGTCCATGCCGTAAGCCCGGGCGTGGTCTGCCGACACCTGTTCCACATACCGGAACAGGGCGCTGGGCTTCAGGCAGCGGCGGAAGTCGCTGTCGCCGTCCAGCACGGTCATCTGCTCCGTATAGCTTCTGTATTCACTCATATTCTTTCCCTTTCCTTATAAAAAGGGGCTGTACGACTCCGCACAGCCCCCTCAGGTTCAATACATATTGCGCGTTTTCCTGCGCACCTTGCGCCAGATATTGAAGCAGGCCAGAGCCAGCATCGCCGCCAGCAGCATCAGGAACAGATACCCGCTGCCGCCCTCGTCGTAGCTCTTCATCTCGCTCCACTTCACGTCCAGCTCGCTGTTGACCTCATCGCTCAGGGCAGTGAACACCTCTTCCTTGGCCGCAATGTCCTCGGAGGGGTACGCGATCTCGCTGTACTTGAGGTCTTCATCCAGAATATCCCACACACAGTGCATAGGGGTGGTGTAGCCGATATACTCGATATTGGCCTTGCCGACGTCCGGTTCACACATGAAGTTGATGAACATCTCTGCAGCTTCCTCGTGCTCACTGGTGGCGGGGATGGCCATGCTGTCCACCGACAGCACCGTCCCCTCCTCAGGGAACACCCAGGCCAGGTCGGGGTTGTCGTCGATCATGGTGATGGCGTCGCCGGAGTAGTAGACGCCGACGGCCGCCTCGCTGCCGATCATCTTATCGAAGATCTCGTCCATGACATAGGCCTGCACCAGAGGCTTCTGGGCTTTCAGCTCGTCCACCACCGCGTCCACTTCCTCAGTCGTCTGGGGGTTGACGCTGCTGCCGCTCTTGAACGCACCGATGGCGTAGGCGTCGCGGCTGTTGTTGAACATCAGGATGTTGCCTGCATACTTCTCGTCCCACAGGTCTGCCCAGCTGGTGGGGGCCTCGTCTACCATCTTTGTATTGTAGATGATGCCAGTGGTGCAGAGGGTGTAAGGCACGGTGTAGGCATTCTCGGGGTCATAGTCCCCGTTGCGGTACTCCTCGTCGATGTTCTGGAAGTTCGGGATGTTGCTGTAGTCCAGCGGCATCAGCATCCCTTCGCTTATCATCTTGGCGACCATGTAGTCCGACGGGATGATGACATCGTAGTTGGCCGCGCCGGACTTCAGCTTGGCGTAGAGGGACTCGTTGGAGTCGAAGGTGGTATAGTTGACCTTGATGCCGGTCAGCTTTTCAAAGGCCGCCACCACGTCCACGCTGTCGTCGGAACCGTTGGAGATATACTCGCCCCAGTTGTAGACATTCAGGGTGACGTTCTGGCCCTTGAAGCGGGTCCAGTCGTAGTCATCCGAAACAGAAATGTCCTCTGTGACCTCGATCTGTCCCGCGGCCAGAGCCGACAGCGGCATGGTCAGCGCCAGCGCAGCCGTCAGCAAAAGAATGACGAAACGCTTCATTTGACATCTCCCCCTCTCAGTGCGCGCTGGTCGCGGCGATAGCCGCGGCTCTCCATGGCGTTGGAGATGAGGATGATGCTCAGAATGACCACGAACATGATGGTGGACAGCGCGTAGATCTCCGGGCTGACCTTCTTGCGGGTCATGGAGTAGATGGCGATGGGCAGTGTCTCCACCGTACCGCAGTTGAAGTAGGAGATCATGAAGTCGTCGATGGAGTAGGTCAGGCTGATGAGGAAGCCCGACAGGATGGCCGGGCTGATCTCGGGCAGGATGACCTTGAAAAATGCCTGTCGGGGGTCACAGCCGAGGTCCAGCGCCGCCTCAAACAGCTTGATGTCCAGCTGCTTGAGCTTGGGCGTGACATTGAAGATGACATACGGCACGTTGAATGCGATATGGGCAATGAGTAGCGTGGGGAAGCCCATGATGTTGCCGGGCAGGAAGTCCAGCTCAGACGCAAAGCGCTGGTATGCCACAAAGAGCATCATCAGGGAGATACCGGTGATGATCTCGGGGTTGACCGTGGTGATATAGGTGATATTCGTCACCAGCAGGCGGCTCTTGCGCCCCATGGAGGCGATGCCCAGAGACGCCGCAGTTCCCAGCACGGTGGCGATGACCGCCGAGAACAGTGCCAGATACAGCGACACCCACAGCGCGTGCAGGATGGACTCATTGTGGAGCAGGCTGGTGTACCACTTAAAGGTAAAGCCGGTAAAGAGGGCGTAGCCCTTGCTCTGGTTGAAGCTGAACACGACCATGTACGCGATGGGCAGGTACATGAAGCAGAAGAACAGGATGACGTAGGCGCGCTGCATCAGACGCAGATGTTTCGTTTTCATCAGGACACACCCTCCATCTCATCCTCGTCGAAGCTGGACGTAAAGCTCATGCAGAGCAGCACAATGACCATCAGCACGAGGCTCATGGCAGAGCCGACATTGAGGTTGTAGCTGTTGCCGAGGAACTGCATCTCGATCAGATCGCCGATGAGCAGGTTGGAACCGCCGCCCAGCATACGGCTGATGACAAAGGTGGACACCGCCGGGACGAACACCATCGTGATGCCGGTGCTGATGCCGGGGATGCTCATGGGGATGAGCACCCGGAACAGAGTCTTGGTGGTGGAAGCGCCCAGGTCCTGCGCCGCCTCCACGATGCTCTGGTCGATTTTGGTCATGCTGGTGTAGAGGGGCAGGATCATATACGGCACATAGTTGTACACCATGCCCAGCACCACAGCGCCGGAGGTATTCAGCATGTTGTAGGGTCCGAGGCCGAAGACGCCCAGAACGGCGTTCACAGGGCCGTTGAGGCTCAGCAGACCCATCCATGCGTAGGTACGGAGCAGGAAGTTCATCCACATGGGCAGCATGATGAGCATCATGGCCACCCGGCGCACCGCAGGACTCTCCTGGGCCAGCCAGTAGGACAGGGGATAGCCGATGAGCAGACAGATGAACGTGGCAATGATGGCCAGTAAAAAGGAGCGCCCGAACACGCCGGTATACTGGGCCATGGTAGAGAAGTTCTCCAGCGTGAAGCTGGGGAAACCGCGAGCCATAGCCGCTGACGGTCACCAGATTGTCCAGCGTAAAGCTGCCGGCGGAGTCGGTGAGGGCGTAATACACCACGATGAACAACGGCACCACCGTGAACAGCACCATGTAGAGCATCAGCCCGATAAGCGAGAAACGCACGGTGAGCACGATGAAAAAAATGGCCACCAGCCCGAGGGCCGCACCGTAGACAGCCAGATCGGGAGGCAGTTCGAACCGCCGCACCAGCTTGTGCGGCAGACGGAATATATTGATGATATAATAGCCGGACAGTCCCAGTGCGGCCAGCCGCAGCAACACGTCGCCGCTGAGCAGATTCTCGGGAATGTCGGCCGCCTCGTACACCTTGGCAAGATTGCTTCCCATCGCCGCCCCCACACTGTAGATGAAAATGAGGGCAAGGGCGGGCGTGGCATACCCCCACATACGTCCCCATTGCAGGTAGCCGGGCATGCACATGCCCAGAGGATAAATGCTCTGCAAATAAGAACAGGCCAGCAGATAGATCAGCATAACCGGATGCAGAATGCCCGGCGAAGGAATGTCGTGGACAGCTACAAAAAACAACCCCACTCCATAGAGAATCCCTATCAGGAGCATAATCCACGCCTGGGAAAGAAAACGCACGCTGCGCCGTGCGAAATAGAACAGGACCAGGCTCATCATCAGATGGGCCACAGCGGCAAACTCCGTTGTCAGCAGTACCAAAGTATTGATCATAACGGCAAAAGTATAAAAACTTTTTATCGTAAAAGAGAACTTGGAAATAATTTATTACTTTTGCACTATTTATAAGTTCCGGGCACATTCCCTTACAGGCTAAGAACAAATCATGAGCGAAGACAAAATTTTCACAATAGATATCGACAAGGTACTGCGCGACAAAGCCGGAAAAAAATCCCGACGGATTCCCCGTTTTGTCGTCAACTGGCTGAAACGTATCATACATCAGGACGAGATCAACGAGTTCCTGACCCGCGAGGGTGACAGACAGGGCGTGGAATGGCTGGAGGACTGCGTCGGGTTTCTTGACATGAAACTCGACAT
>ERZ860059.1267-NODE-1267-length-9912-cov-1.572284_pt1 | contig 9912 bp, 9 predicted proteins | sample MGYA00510113_ERZ860059 | MGnify/ENA primary metagenome ERZ860059 (study PRJEB30046, sample SAMN00715190) | human gut metagenome | study: EMG produced TPA metagenomics assembly of the A metagenome-wide association study of gut microbiota in type 2...
AACGTGGGGCGTGGGGTTCTCGGGCGGGACATACCCCTCCGGCGGGGCGATGCCGTTGGACGCCGGGCCGTTCTGGGTCTTTGTCCAGTCCTCGGCCAGCAGCCGGTCGATGCGGGCGATAGCCTCCTGATAATATCCGGCCGCTTTCAGCCGGGCGATGTCGTCGGGCAGGCCCACATTCAGGCTGCGGACAGCTTCATTCCAGTCGTACATATTCTTTCCCTCCTGTTATTCCGAAACGCTCTGCCAGAACTCGGCAGCACGTTCCACCCAGCCCTCGGCGTCCGTCCCCACGCCGATGCCGATGCCATGTTTGGCGTTGTCGTAAACTTCCACCCGGTTGGGGACGCCGCTGGCTTCCAGTGCCTTTGCAAGGGTCGGCCCCTGCAGGGGGTAGACGAAGGCTTTCAGCATGAGGTCATTCCTGCCGTACCACAGGAAGGTGGGCGGATAGTCCGGCGTCACCAGCTTCGAGACGGTGTAGGAATAGTAGCGTCTTTCCAGCCGGTCGGTATCCATCAGGAGATGGTAGGCAGGCTTTGCCCCAAGGAAGTTGTTGATGGGGTAGACCAGCAGCAATACGCCGGGCTTCGGCACACCGTAGCGGCCCCAGCCCTTTTCCTCATTGCCGAAGACGCCTGCGATCTGTCCGCCGGAGGAGTAGCCCAGCAGGGCGTAGTCTTCCGTGGAGACGCCGAAGGTGTCGGCATTGTCCATCACGAAGCGGATGGCCCGGGCCAGGTCTTCCAGCGGAGCGTCGTCCCCGGCCTCCCATCCGATGCGGTAGCGCAGCGAGAAGACGGCATAGCCCTGCTCGTGCAGCTCCCACGCCGTGGACACGCCGCCCCGCAGCTCGCCGCTGTAGTAGAGCGCGTTGCCCGACAGCACGATGGCAAACCTGGCCCCCGGCTGCTGGGCCGGGCAGTAATACAGCTCCGCATGAGCGCGGGCAGGCACGGCGGCGATCTCCTCTTCCGAATAGAGCGGATAGGTCACCCGGGTGCCGTCGTGATAGACCTGCGCCAGATAGTTGAGGCCCGCTGCGCAGGCTTCGGCGGAGGTCTTGCCGACCACCTCGGTCAGCGTCTCGTCGTCACGGCTGGGGGGGAGGCTTTCGCAGTCCCGCTCCCACACATAGGTGTATGTATAGAGACCGCTGGCCTTGATGTCGGGGTCGTCGCGTATCTCCTTCATGGTGGTCTGGGGGGTGATGCTGGCTGCTGAGGCCGGGACGGCGAGGACACCGAGCATCAGCACAGAGGCAGCGATTCGTTTCCAATCCATCTTCATTTCTCCTTTTTCAGAGCAGCCTTCATTGCATTTTCCGGCAAAGAGGTCTATAATAGTCCCTGCCCCAAACGGGTATATACTCTATTGTATCACAACGGTGCTGATTGTCAAAAAATTTCTGCCCGGGAGGGAGCCCTGTCATGCTGACCAATTACCACACCCACACCACCCGCTGCGGCCACGCCGAAGGCACCGAGGAGGAATACATCCTCACGGCCCTGCGCTGCGGCTACAAGGTGCTGGGGTTTTCTGACCACACCCCCTGGGCCTACGCGACGCCGGGCTTCGTCAGCCGCATCCGGATGCTACCCTCCCAGCTGGACGATTACGTCCTGACCCTGCGCGGGCTGCAGGAGAAATATGCCGACAAACTCCACATCCGCATCGGCCTCGAGGCAGAGTATTTTCCGGCCTATCTGGGCTGGCTCAGAGAAGAGACGGAGCGGCTGGACATCGAATATCTCATCCTCGGCTGTCACTACGACACCACCGACGAGCAGGACGCCAGAGCCAGCCGCTTCGGCGGCAGCCCCTCCACGGCCCACGGCAGACGGTATGCCGAACAGGTGGTGGAAGCGCTGGAAACGGGGCTTTACCGGTATCTGGCCCACCCCGACCTCTTTTTGAACCGGGTGACGGCCTTCGACGCCGACGCCGAGAAAGCCTGCCGGGACATCTGTGCCGCAGCGGCGCGGCTGGACATTCCCCTCGAGTACAACATGGCCGGTCTGACCTTGCAGGACCGTCCCGACGGCTCTCTGGGCTACACCCGGGACGAGTTCTGGCGCATCGCGGCGGAGTACCCCGTCAAGGCCATCATGGGCTGCGACGCCCACGCCCCCTCGGAGCTGGACGTCGTCCCCGCCATCGAGGAAAAGAAAGCCTTCCTGCACAGCCTGGGCATCCCGGTGCTGGACACCCTGCCGGGGCTGGAATAAGCGGCCATTGCGCGGACGGACTGCATCTGCTATACTGAGATAAGAGGAATGATGCAGGGCGCATTGGGGCGCTCTGCCGGGGAAGAATATCATGAGCAATATCGCCATCCGGCCCATGGAGCCGGAAGACTGGGACACTGTGTCCGAGATCTATTCAGAGGGCATCGCCACGGAGCACGCCACCTTCCAGACCACCTGCCCGCCCTACACGGCGTGGGATGCCTTTCACATCAAAGAATGCCGCCTCGTCATTCTGGACAGCGGCGAGCTGGCCGGTTGGGCCGCACTGCGGCGGGTAGACCCCCGCTGGGGCTACCCGGGCGTGGCCGAGGTGAGCATCTACGTCGGCGAGAAGTTCCGGGGCCGGGGCCTCGGCTCCCGCCTGTTGACGGCCCTCTGCGAGGAATCGGAAAAAGAGGGCTACTGGACCTTACACTCCACCGTTTTGCAGGACAACACCGCCAGCCTCGGCCTCCACACGAAGTGCGGCTTCCGGGTGGTGGGGCGGCGGGAGCGCATCGCCCGGGACTGTCATGGCCGCTGGCTGGACACCTACCTGATGGAGCGCCGCGCCAAAGCCGACGAGCCTGCGGGGTATAAGAAATTATAAAAAATGAGCTGCTGCACGTAACGTACAGCAGCTCATTTTCGTATCAGACAAGACCTTTACCACTCGTTGTCCGCCGCGTCCGTATCGGCCACCCGGGTGCGCTGGAACATGCTTTCCAGCACGGCGCAGTATTTGTCGGCCAGGCAGACGATGACCGCCTCCCGGCAGGTGGGGACATGACGGAAGGTCAGGGGCCACATATGGCTCGAGATGATGTTCTGCTCTTTTCTGGTGATGGCGAAGCAGCGCTCGGCATTGACGCAGGCAGAGCCGGGATGGGCAAAGCCGTGCATCTCGAACAGGCGGCGCAGGCCCCGGAAAGAGCTGCGCTTGTGCCAGTCGTAGAGATAGAAGTCATGGAGGAAGGCCCCCACGGCCAGCGACGTCTCATCCGCGCCCAGATGGAAGCGGCGGTTGAGCCAGAAGCTCACCAGCACCACATTCTTGCAGTGCTGGTAGGTGGTCACATCGCCGTGCTGGATAAATTCCCGCATCCGCTGCACTTCGGGGTGCTGGTCATATCGGGCCAGAATGGCGGTGAGGCGCTGACGCTCCGTATCAGAAAGCTGCATTGAAAAGTTCCCTTTCATAAAGAGGTCAGCTTCTCAGCTGCACCGGGTTGGAATTGCCGAAATTCTCGGCCTCGGTGGGATTTATGCGCTTGAGGCTCATGTCCACGAGGTACTGCTTGCCGTCGCCCAGCTCCTCGAGCTGTGCCAGTTTTGCCTTGGCGGATGCTTCGTCCGGGTACCACTGGATGAGGAAGAAATTCTCCGCCTCCACGCCGTAATACAGCCACTGGCCGTCGGCCCGGAGCAGGTCGTCCAGATGGTCTACCTCGTCGCCGTCGGTCAGGCCGAGGCCCTCTTCCACGTAGACGTTTTCCGGCTCCACCTGCAGCACTTCGATGACCTGAATGGCGCTCTGCAGATATTCGTCCTGAGCGATGCTCTTGTCGGAGAGCTCCCAGCCCGTCAGGAATGCCTGCATCAGCAGGTCTTTGACCGAGATCTTCTTTTCCATGTATGTTTCCTTCTTCCTCGTTTGTTTCCGCTGACCAGTATACGCTCAAATCTTGGACAGGTCAACCATAAATTTATGAATTTTTTGTAGGAATGTCCAAATTCAACTCAATTTGAACCCAAACGTCTCCCCCAGCCACTCGAGGCAGAGAGCCACCCAATGGGCGCGGTGAGGGTCGGCAGCATCCACTTCGGCGGTGCTGATGCTGGTGCCGTGAGCGCCCTTCTCGAACAGATGCGCCTCGCACGGCACGCCCGCCCTCCGCAGGGCGGCCAGCAGGAGAAGCGTGTTCTCCACCGGAACGGTCTTATCCTCCATGGTATGCCAGACGAAGACCGGCGGTGTGTCGGAGTTCACCTGATCCTCCAGGGTGAACTCCTGCTGTGCGGCAGCATCCTCGCTGCCCGCCAGCCGGACGAAGCTGCCCCGGTGGGCAAACTCCCCTGCCGTGACGACCGGGTAGCCCAGGATCACTGCATTGGGCCTCTGCTGGGCCGTCTCGCCCGGAATGTCCAGCACCGCGCCGGACAAGGCCAGATGTCCGCCCGCGCCCGCCCCCCCCCCGCCGAGAAGCCGCAGACGGCGATCTTATCCGGCAGGATGTGCCACTCTCCCGCATTCTGCCGCAGCAGAGCCAGTGCTTCGTTCAGCTGTCGGAGAGGTTGGTAGTTCTGCGCCCCCTCCCCCACGCTGTAGGTCAGCACGGCGGTGTGATAGCCCGCCGCCGCAAACTGCAGGGCCACCGGGTCGCCCTCCCGGGGGCTGACATGGTCGTAGCCGCCGCCCGGCACCACCAGCACCAAAGGCCGCTCCTTCACGGCGGGCATGGCGTCCAACGACGCCCGCAGGGAAACCGTCAGCACACCGCCGCCTGCAAGTTCCAGCTCTATCTGCTGCATCCTTCATCCTCCTTATAAACAGGTCTGTCATTCCGGCCCATTATACGGCTTTGGCGCGGGAAAGTAAAGGCGGCTTTGGCCCCGAAAGGAAAGTTTTTTGAACTTTTTATGAAACCCCTTGATTTTTGTCTCCCAGCGGTGTATATTGGCACTCGAAAGTTATGAGTGCTAAGTTCCCGCAAGCAGTCATGTGCTCCGGGTGCTGGCATTGAATCTGATAAAAAGAGGTTTTGTATTATGGCGAAAAAAGAATTTCAGGCCGAGAGCAAAAAGCTGATGGACATGATGATCAACTCCATCTACACCAACAAGGAAATTTTCCTGCGTGAGCTGATCTCCAACGCTTCGGACGCCATCGACAAGCTGTATTATAAGAGCCTGACCGACACTTCTGTCGGCATGAACAAAGGCGATTTCCGCATCCTGCTCACCCGCGACAAGGACAGCCGCACCCTGACCATCTCCGATAACGGCATCGGCATGACCCGGGAAGAGCTGGAGCAGAACCTCGGCACCATCGCCCACTCCGGCTCCTTCGACTTCAAGAAGGACAACAAGGACGAGAACATCGACATCATCGGTCAGTTCGGTGTCGGCTTCTATTCCGCCTTCATGGTGGCCGACAAAGTGACGGTCATCTCCAAGGCTTACGGCTCCGACGAGGCCTGGCAGTGGGAGTCCAGCGGTGCTGACGGCTATGAGCTTGAGCCTGCTGAGAAGGGGACTGCCGGTACCGACATCATCCTCCACATCAAGCCCGACACGGAGACCGACAACTACGACAACTTCCTCGACGAGTACGGCATCGTGGCCATCGTCAAGAAGTACAGCGACTATGTGCGCTACCCCATCCAGATGGAGCGCGAAAAGAGCCGTCAGAAGCCCGAACCCGACCCCAAGCCCGACGACTACAAGCCCGAGTGGGAGACCTACACCGAGCTGGAAACTCTGAACAGCATGGTGCCTATCTGGAAGAAGCAGAAGAGCGAAGTCACCGACGAGGAGTATGCAAACTTCTACAAGGATAAGTTCAGCGACTACGCCGACCCCGCCCGCGTCATCGTGAGCCGCACCGAGGGTACTGCAAACTATAACGCCCTGCTCTTCGTACCCAGCCACCGCCCCTATGACTTCTACACCAAGGACTACGAAAAGGGTCTGGCTCTGTACGCATCCGGCGTCCTCATCATGGAGAAGTGCGGCGACCTGCTGCCCGACTACTTCAGCCTCGTCAAGGGCATCGTGGACAGCCAGGACCTGAGCCTGAACATCAGCCGTGAGATGCTGCAGAAGGACAATCAGCTCAAGCTCATCCACAACGCTCTGGAAAAGAAGATCAAGAACGAGCTCCACGCCATGCTGGCCAACGACCGCGAGAAGTACGAGAGCTTCTGGAAGGAGTTTGGCCGTCAGCTGAAGTTTGGCGCATACTCCGACTACGGGATGCACGCCGAGCTGCTGCGCGACCTGCTGCTGTTCTGGTCTGCCAAGGAGCAGAAGATGGTCACTCTGCAGGAGTACGTGGACAAGATGCCCGCCGAGCAGAAGTACATCTACTTCGCCGCCGGCGACTTCACCGACCGTCTGGCAAAGCTGCCTGCCGCTGAGCTGGTCATGGACAAGGGCTATGACGTCCTGCTCCTGACCGAGGATGTGGATGAGTTCTGCCTGCAGATCATGCGCACCTATCCCCGCAAGGATGCCGAGGGCAAGGACGGCACCGTCGAGTTCAAGAACGTCAACAGCGGCGATCTGGGCCTCGAGACCGAGGACGAGAAGAAGGCCGCCGAGGAGGCCACCACCGCCAACAAGGCTCTGTTTGACGCCATGAAGGACGCTCTGGACGGCAAGGTCAAGGAGGTCAAAGTCTCCACCCGCCTGAAGGATCACCCCGTCTGCCTGTCCGCCGACGGCCCGCTGTCCATCGAGATGGAGAAGGTGCTCTCCAAGCAGCCCGGCAGTGAGGGCGTCAAGAGCGACAAGGTGCTGGAGCTGAACGTCAACCACCCCGTCTTCGCTGTGCTGAAAGCCGCACAGGAGGCTGGCGATACCGAGAAGCTCAAGAAGTACAGCGCTCTGCTCTACGCACAGGCACAGCTCATCGAGGGCCTGCCCGTGGATGACCCCGCCGCTTACGCCGAGGCCGTCTGCAGCCTGATGCAGTGATCTTTCCCTGTGTTCCCGGGCCGGAGGGCGCTGCTCCCTCGCCTTCCGCCTGACATCATAATTTTCTTCCCTTAACAAGAAGGCCCCGCCCCCCCGGGAAAGGGGAGCGCGGCCTTTTCTTTTGCACTGCCCGCCGCAGTAAGGTTTCTCCATATCGCAGCCCGCTCCCCCGCCGGGACGCGGCAGCGGGAAGTTTTGGCGCAGTTACACAATGCTTTCCCGGTTTCGAAAAAACTTTTGTCTCAGTTGTAATTTATCCGAGATTTTTATTTTGCATCCCCGCCGGACAGCCCCGGAGGGGATTTTTTGCAACTTTTCATTGAGATGCAACAATAACACATGGTTTTTTCCGGACAAATCCTTTACTATAGGATTAGAAGCGGGCTGTATCGCCCACACGAAATAAAAAAGTATCTGTCTGTCAGGAGGAAGATTCCATGATGAAGTCCATTCCCGTATGGAAGCAGGAGCTGTCCGACGGCGTCCACGCCGCACGCCTCGCCTCCCTGTATTGCTGTGCTCCCGCCGAGACGGCCTCTGAAGCCGCCCGTTACGCCGCCGTGCTGGACGGGCTGGAAAAGACCTTCGGCTCCCACGCTGAGGCCGGCCTTTACAGCGCACCGGGCCGCACCGAGATCGGCGGCAACCACACCGACCATCAGCATGGCCGGGTGCTGGCCGGCAGCGTGAACATCGACATGATCGCCGCCGCAGCCCCCAACGACAAGAACCAGCTCCGCGTCCAGAGCGAGGGCTATGATCTGTGCGTCATTGATCTGAACGACCTCGAGGCCCGCAAAGAAGAAGAGAACACCACCGCCGCCCTGCTGCGCGGCGAATGCGCCGCCTTCACCCAGCGGGGCGCAAAGCTGGCCGGTCTGGACGTCTACGTCTCTTCCAACGTGCCGAAGGGCAGCGGCGTTTCCTCTTCTGCCGCCTTTGAGGTGCTCATCGGCGTCATCCTGAACGACTGCTTCATGACCGAGAAGGTCTCCCCCATCGCCATCGCACAGATCGGCCAGTGGGCTGAGAACGTCTACTTCGGCAAGCCCTGCGGCCTGATGGACCAGATGGCTTCCAGCGTGGGCAACATCATCACCATCGACTTCGCCAGCCCCGCAAAGCCCGTGGTGGAGCCTGTGGCTGTGGACTTCTCCAAGGCTGGTCTGGCCCTCTGCATCCTCGACTCCGGCGCAGACCACGCCGACCTGACCGACGAGTACGCCGCCATCCCGGCTGAGTGCCGCGCCGTAGCCGCTGTCTGCGGCGGCGAGGTACTGCGGGATGTGCCGTTCGAGACCTTCCTTGCAAAGCTGCCCGAGTGCCGCAGGCAGTGCGGCGACCGCGCCGTCCTCCGTGCCTTCCACGTCTACGCCGACAATGACCGTGTGGCAAAGCAGGTGGCCGCACTCCATGATGGTGACTTCGACACCTTCCTCTGCCTCGTGAACGAGTCCGGCCGCAGCAGCTGGGAGTATCTGCAGAACGTCATCCCCGCAGGCTACAAGGAGCATCAGGAAGTGGGCGTGACCATCGCAGCCGCCAAGCATCTGCTGGGCGATAAGGGCGCTGTCCGCGTCCACGGCGGCGGTTTCGCCGGCACGGTGCAGGCTTTCGTGCCTGTGGAGATGCTGGACGAGTTCAAGGCCGGTATGGAAGCCATCCTCGGCGAGGGCCGCTGCCACGTCCTTTCCATCCGCCCGGAAGGAGGCGCTGTCCTGTGATCTCCACTGCCATCCAGCAGCTCGTCAACTACGGTCTGGACACCGGCCTCATCCTGCCTGACGACGAGATCTACATCCGCAACCAGCTGCTCATGACCATGCAGCTCGACAGCTTCACAGAGCCGGAGGGCGACGTCTGCTACGCCGACCTCGAGAGCATTCTGAAAACGCTGGTGGACGACGCCGCAGCCCGGGGCGTCTGCGACGACAGCCCCACGGCCCGCGACCTCTTCGACACCCGGCTCATGGGTGTGCTGACGCCCCGCCCCAGCATCGTCCGCGCCAACTTTGAGGAGCGGTACGAGACCGACGGCCCCCAGGCCGCCACCGACTGGTTCTACAAGTTCAGCCAGGACACCGATTACATCCGCCGCTACCGCATCAAACGGGACGTCAAGTGGGTCACCAAGACCCCCTACGGCGACCTCGACATCACCATCAACCTGTCGAAGCCCGAAAAAGACCCCAAAGCCATCGCAGCCGCAAAGCTGGCTCCTCAGAGCGCCTACCCCAAGTGCCAGCTCTGCGTGGAGAACGAGGGCTATGCCGGCCGGCTGAACCATCCCGCCCGGGAGAATCACCGCATCATCCCGCTGACCATCAACGACAGTGCGTGGAATTTCCAGTACAGCCCCTATGTCTACTACAATGAGCACTGCATCGTCTTTAACAGCCAGCACACCCCCATGAAGATCGAGCGTGCCACCTTCCGCAAGCTGCTGGACTTCGTGGCCCTCTTCCCCCACTACTTCGTGGGCAGCAACGCCGACCTGCCCATCGTGGGCGGCAGCATCCTGAGCCACGACCACTTCCAGGGCGGCCATTACGAGTTCGCCATGGCCAAAGCGCCCATCGAGAAGAAGTGGGTCTTCCCCGGCTTTGAGGACGTGGACGCCGGCATCGTCCACTGGCCCATGAGCTGCATCCGCCTGACCTGTGCCGACGACGAGCGCCTTGTGGAGCTGGCTGATCAGATTTTGACCGCATGGCGGGGCTACACCGACGAGAGCTGCTTTGTCTACGCCGAGACCGACGGCGAACCCCACAACACCATCACCCCCATCGCCCGGATGCGGGACGGCAAGTTCCAGCTGGATCTGGTGCTGCGCAACAACATCACCACGCCGGAGCATCCGCTGGGCGTCTATCACCCCCACGCAAAGCTCCACCACATCAAAAAGGAGAACATCGGCCTCATCGAGGTCATGGGTCTGGCCGTTCTGCCCAGCCGCCTGAAGCAGGAGCTCTTTGACCTGGCCGAC
>ERZ860059.1271-NODE-1271-length-9878-cov-1.841800_pt1 | contig 9878 bp, 9 predicted proteins | sample MGYA00510113_ERZ860059 | MGnify/ENA primary metagenome ERZ860059 (study PRJEB30046, sample SAMN00715190) | human gut metagenome | study: EMG produced TPA metagenomics assembly of the A metagenome-wide association study of gut microbiota in type 2...
TTGCGCAGAGGGGGGGGGGGCGTGGTTCGCGCCCCCCGCGGGGGGGGGGGCCGCGGCCCCACGGCCAGCGGCTGCAGATGATGGGGACCCTCACCGGCGGCATCGCCCATGAGTTCAATAACTTCCTGACCCCCATCACCGGCTATGCCGACCTCATCATGGCCGACGCCGACCCGGGCAGCGAGATCTATGACAACGCGATGGAGATCAGCGAGGCGGCGCAGAAGGCGCAGGAGGTCGTGAAACAAATTTCTTCCATGAGCCGGAAAAACGTGGAGACGGTCTACGACGCCGTGTCTGTGGAGGGACTGCTCCATCGGACCCGGAAGCTGGTGGAGACGAACTGCCCGAAGAACGTGGAGCTGAAGGAAGAAAATGAGCTGAGCGGCGAATGTGTTCTGGGCAATGCGACCCAGCTGCAGCAGGTGCTGCTGAACATCAGCATCAACGCCATCCACGCCATCGGCTCCGAGGGCGGAAAGCTGACCATCCGGGGCAGTGTCGTGCCGCGCAGTGAGCTGGCGGCGCTCTTCCCGGAAGAGAAAATTTCCGAAGAGTGGTCGAGCTACGTCTGCCTGAGCGTCACCGACACCGGCTGCGGCATGGACAAGGAGACGATGCAGCACATCTTCGAGCCATTCTTCACCACAAAAAAGACCGGCGAAGGCACCGGCCTCGGCCTTGCTCTGGCGGACCAGATCATCCGCACCCACCGGGGCCGCATCCGGGCGGAGAGCACCATCGGCAGAGGCACGACCTTCTATGTCTATCTGCCGGTGCTGGAACAGCAGCAGGAGCGCGAACAGCTGCAGTGGGGCGTGGACAGCAAGCTGCGCATCCTGGCGGCGGACGACAACAACAAGGTCCTCGACCTGCTGGACAAAGACCTCAGCGCGCTGGGCCTGAGCGTGTCCACCTGCTCCCGCCGGGGCGAGCTGCGCCAGCTGCTGGAGCAGCAGCCCTTCGACGTCCTTGCCATCGACGAGAGCCTGATGAGCAGCAGCGGCGTGGACTTCTGCATGGCCATCCGGGGCCGCTACCCGGGCATGACCCGCATCGTGATGACCAATGCCCCCACAAGGGAGATCGTGGACGCCCGCAGCCACGGCGTCATCGACGGCTATGTGGTAAAACCGGTGTCGGCGTCTACGCTGCTGGCCCAGATACGGAGCAGCCGGAAAGAGTAAACGGCGGCTGTTTTTCATGAATTTGTGGAATATGCACAGAGGTGTCCTTCATAATTCGATGATATGATAAAAATGCAGGGAATATATTGACAATTCTGGGGGGGGGGGGGTATAATAAGGCCGACAGGCCGACGACCGGAACTGGACAGCCTGCCTGTAAGATCATTCATAATTATGGAGGCAAAAATCATGAAAATGGCAAAGAAGTTTCTGGCCGTCGCCCTCGCCGGCGTTCTGGCACTGTCCGTTCTGACCGGCTGCGGCAATAGCGTCAAGAGCAAGGACATCGCTGATTCTCTGAACAAGATGGGCGTCAAGGTCGAGCTGAGCAAGGAAGTGGATGAGACTGCTGAGAAAACCCTGAAGGCTATCGAGACTATCATCGCTGCTGACTCCGCCAACAAGATCACTCTGGACAATGCTGTTGAGAAGGTCACCGGCAAGGTCATCAGTCAGGAGCACATCGACGGCAACACCGATGCCGCTAATGCAGTCCAGAAGGCTCTGGGCGTGTTCGCCAACGGCTCTGATGCCGAGAAGGCAAACGTTGGCAAGCAGATCCGTGTTGCTCTGGTCAAGACCGAGAATGCCACGAAGAACGCAAACCTGCAGGCTGGCATTGTGAATGGCGCTCTGTTCGAGGCTCAGGCCGCTGTCGTTAACGACATGAATCATGAAGTTGCTGAGACCGGCAAGCTGGGCATTGCCAAGACGAGCGATGGCAAGTACATGCTGGTCGTCATCGTCAACGATGTGGTCGCAAAGACTGCAAACAACTAATTCCCGCTTCCCCATGTGAGGACTGCCGCAAGGCGATAGATTCCCCATAAATAAAGATGACAACAGGCCCCGGAGTGGAAACATCCCGGGGCCTGTTGTTTTTTGTTTTTTGCGCAGCTCCGGCTTTATTGTATCCAACCTTCCATACGGAATCTTACAGGATATTAAGGAATTTCTTAACAAACCGTAACGAGAAGGGCTTTGGACTGTAAGTTTGAGCCTGTATACTGGAACCATAACGAACGGGAATGATTCCGGAGAATAAAACGGAATGCATCCCCGGTATATGAAAAAAGGAAAGGAAGTACAAACCCATGAGTGATACGATCCTCGCTCTGCTCGGCTTTGCAACGGTGATCACGGTCATCGTCCTGCTGCTGCGCAATGTCACGGTCCCTGCACTGGCATTCGTCAGCGTCTCGACCATCACCGCAGCCATTCTGGTGGCTACCGGTGCTTTCACCCTGGATGAAATGGCTGGCTTTATCAAGGAGGGCGTCAAGGGCGTCCACGGTACGGCAATCCTGTTCATCTTCTCCGTCCTGTTCTTCGGCGTTATGACCGATGCAGGCATGTTCGACAAGATCATCGGCGCGCTGATGAAGAAGGTCGGCAACAATGTCGTCGGCGTTGCCCTGATGACCTGTCTCATCGCCATCATCGGCCATCTGGACGGCGGCGGCGCTTCCACCTTCCTCATCACCATCCCTGCCATGCTGCCCGTCTACAAGCGCCTGCACATGCGCCGTGAGACCCTGCTGCTCATCTGCGTTACGTCGATGGGTGTCATGAACCTGCTGCCCTGGGGCGGCCCCACCATGCGTGCCGCCAGCGTTCTGGGCGTTGAGTCCAATGACCTGTGGAGTCAGATCCTTCCGATGCAGATCGTCGGCCTGGTTCTGGCTGTCGGCACCGCCATCTTCTGGGGCCTGCAGGAGAAGAGGCGCATTGCCAAGCTGGGCGATTCCATCGTTGCTGAGGACGCCGGCAAGTACGACGACTCCGACGACGGCAAGAAGGACGAGACTCTGGCTCGTCCCCAGAACTTCATCTTCAACGTCATCCTGACTCTGGCCGTCATCATCGTGCTGGTTCTGGACATCTTCCCCTCTTACTACGTCTTTATGGTCGGCTGCGCTCTGGGCATTCTGGTCAACTACCGTGGCAAGAAGCTGCACAACTCCATCATCAAGAGCCACGCTTCCGCTGGTCTGAGCATGGCTTCCACAATCCTGTGTGCCGGTGTCTTCCTCGGTGTCCTGAGCAAGAGCGGCATCATGGAGAAGATGGCAGTCGTCATGGCAAGCTTTATCCCGGCATCCATGGGCCGTTTCCTGCCCATCATCATCGGCGTCCTGAGCGTGCCTCTGGCTCTGCTGTTCGATACCGACTCCTACTTCTACGGCCTGCTGCCCGTTCTGGTCAGCGTTGGCAACCAGTTCGGCGTCAACCCGGCTCACATCGCCATCGCAATGGTCGTCTGCCGCAACTGCGCTACCTTCATCAGCCCGGTGGCTCCCGCTACCTATCTGGGCATCGGTCTGGCCGGTGTCGAGATCAAGGACCACATCAAGTACTGCTTCGGCTGGCAGTGGGGTGTTTCCATCGTCTGCCTCGTCGCTGGTCTGATCCTCGGCGTCATCCACTTCTGATAAACTGAGTTCCCGCCCGGCTGCCCTTCGTTGGACGGCCGGGCATTTTTGCAGGATACTTTTTACCACTTTTCCCCAAGGAGGCTGCTGCAATGCGTGAGACCCCAGTCTGCACCGCGGCCGATGCCATCTACAAGCTGGCGGCGGGCAATCTGAAATACCTGAACGCGGAAAACGGGAGCGGCGATATTTCCCGCCGTATCCGGATGTCCACCTGGGCGAAGGGCCAGTCGCCCTACGCCATCATCGTCACCTGTTCGGATTCCCGGGTCATCCCGGAGAACATCTTCTCGGCGGGCATCGGTGAGCTGTTCGTCATCCGGCTGGCGGGCAACATCATCGACGACCACCAGCTGGGCAGCATCGAGTACGCTGCCGGCCATCTGGGCTGTCGGCTGGTGGTGGTGCTGGGCCATACCCACTGCGGCGCGGTGGATGCCGCCATCCACCACGAACCCTCCGGCTATATCCGCTACATCACGGACGAGATCAAGAAGGCCATCGGGGAGGAGACAGACCCCTACAAGGCCAGCTGTCTCAATGTCCGGCACAGTGTGCAGGAGATCGAAAAGAGCCTGTGCATCCATAACATTGAGGAGGAAACGGGCCTGCGGGTCGTCGGTGCGATGTACCACATCGAGGACGGCAGCGTCGAATTCCTGTAAGGAACTCCCAGCATTGCGGCAAAACGGCCCTTTCCCAGACCGGGAAAGGGCCGCCTCGGGGCAACGCGCCCCTCCCCCAGCCGGGAAAGGGGCCGTTTTTGTGTTTGACAATCGATGGCTGTCAGTTTATACTATCGCTGAAAAAGCGGATACAGCAGGAGGACAGGACAATGGTTCAGGTAGACCTTATCACAGGATTTCTCGGGGCAGGGAAGACCACCTTCCTGCGCAGATACGCGGCATGGTGGGCCGGGCAGGGCGTCAAAGTCTGTGTGCTGGAAAACGACTTCGGCGCGGTGAACGTGGACGCCATGCTCCTGCAGGACCTGGAGGCCCAGGGCGTGGAGCTGGAGACCATCAGCGGCGGCTGCGACTGCGACACCCACCAGCGCCGGATGCGGACAAAGCTCATCTCCATGGCCATGCGGGGCTTTGAGCGGGTCATCGTGGAGCCCAGCGGCATCTTTGACGTAGACGAGTTCTTCGACGTGCTGCGGGACGAGCCGCTGGACCGCTGGTATCAGCTGGGCAATGTCATCGCCATCGTGGATGCCCTTCTGCCGGAAGAACTTTCCCCGCAGGCAGAATATATCCTCGCTTCCGAGAGTGCGTGGGCGGGCAGTGTCCTCCTGAGCCGCTGTCAGCTGGCCTCTGACGCGCAGAAGCAGGGGGCAGAAGCCCATCTGGCCCGTGCGCTGGAAGCCTGCAAGTGCTCCCGGAAGTTCGGCCCGGAGGAGATCATTGCGAAGGACTGGGCCGATCTGACGGCCGACGACATGGCCCGCATCGCAAAGTGCGGCTTCCGGCAGGCCAGCTGCGAAAAGCTCCACTTCGACGCGCACGATGCTTTTACCTCGGCCTACTTCCTCGAGCTGGGCCTGCCCCGCGCTCAGCTGGAAAAGAACATCCCGTCCCTCTTCACTGACCCCGCCTGCGGAAACGTCCTCCGGGTGAAAGGCTTCGTGGAGGACGATGGCCGGTGGTACGAGCTGAATGCTGCCGCCGCCGGTCTGACGGCGGCCCCCATCCCGCAGGGACAGCAGGTGCTCATCGTCATCGGTGAGGGGCTGGACAAGGCCCAGCTGGAAGAAGACCTGAGACGATGAGTTTTCCACAATGAAACAGAGAATTGTGCAATATTGATTGCGCTGACCCTCCTGCAGCGTTATAATAGAGAAAAAGAAATCAGGAGGCCGTTTCATGAGCACTTCGACCACCCAAAAGCCGACCACCCGCCGCATCGTGGGTATGCTGGTGGGCATTGTCATTATTGGTCTGGGCATCGCCCTCTTCAAGCAGTCCCATCTCGGCAACGACTCCATCAGCGCGCTGAATATGCGCCTTGCCGAGCTGCTGGGCATCTCGCTGGGCGTGCAGAACGTCGCCACCAACATCCTCTTCTTTGCGCTGGAATTCTGGTTCGGGCGCAAGTACATCGGCCTTGGCACCTTCGTCAACGGCATCGGCATGGGGTTCATCATAACCTTCTTCTACGAGCCCATTGCCGCGGCCTTCGGCCCGGCAGCGTCCCTGCCGGAACAGCTGGTGTGGGTGGTGCTGGCCGTCCTTGTGACGGCGCTGGGCGCGTCTCTCTACCAGACGGCTGACCTCGGCATTGCGCCCTACGATTACCTCTCGCTGGGCCTGCGGGACTACACGCACTTCCAGTACTTCGGCTGCCGCGTCTTCACCGACGCCTTCTGCGCCCTGCTCTGCTGGCTCCTGGGCGGTCTTGTGGGTCTGGGTACCCTCATCTGCGCGTTCTGCCTCGGACCCTTCATCCAGTTCTTCAACGGCCTCGTCTCCGAGCGGGTCCTGCAGTATAAGCCCGAAAAAGCATGAGCATAACAAAAAAGACATCTGCCGGCGGCAGATGTCTTTTTTGTATCTTACTCGAATTTGAACAGCGGCGTGCCGGTGGAGACGATGCCGCCCGCGATGATATGGAGCTTTGGCAGGTCGTCGGCGTTGGTCACGATGATGGCGGTGGTGGTGGGGTGGTTGGCAGCGCGGATGGCGTCCAGATCGACCTTCAGCAGAGCGGTGCCGGCCTTGACCTTCTGCTCTTCCTTGACCAGAGCGGTGAAGCCCTTGCCCTGCATCTCGACGGTGTCCATGCCGACATGGATCAGCAGCTCGATGCCGTCGTCGCTGGTGATGCCGATGGCGTGCAGGGTGGAAGCCACCTGCGTGATGGTGCCGTCAAACGGGGCATACACGGTGTCGCCGGTGGGCTCAATGCCGCAGCCGGGCCCCAGAATGGCGGTGGCGAACGTCTCATCGGGGATCTGCTCCAGCGGGAGAACGATGCCGTCCATGGGAGCTTTGACGACCATCTTTTCACCGGGGAACCGCGTTTCTTCCGCAGTCTTTGCCCTGCCGCCGAAGAGTCTGTCAAAAAAGCTCATAGAGAAGACCTTCCTTCCACTCATGTTTCTTTCAAAGATAGCATATTGACGCCCCAAAAGCAACCGGCGTTTCGCATAAAACGGAGGGAAAAGTTTTGGCAGTTACATCAGAGCGATGAGCTGCTCGATCTCTTCCATCTTAGTGGCCCAGCTGGTGGCGATGCGGACGACGGTGTGGCTGTCGTCGAACTTCTCCCAGAAGCCGAACTTTGCCCTGCCTTCCAGCGCGGCCAGCTGGGTGTTTTCCAGCACGACGAAGAGCTGGTTGGTGGGGGAGTCCATAAAGAAGCGGTAGCCCTTGGCGGCGAGGCCCTTTTTGAGGGCGTTGGCCGTCTCGATGGCGTTGCGGCTGATGCGGGTGTAGAGGCCGTCGGTGAAGAGGACGTCGAACTGGATGCCCATGAGGCGGCCCTTGGCCAGCAGAGCGCCCTGCTGCTTGACCATGGTCATGAAGTGGGCCGGTGCGCCGTGGGGGAAGACCACGGCCTCGCCGCAGAGTGCGCCCACCTTGGTGCCGCCGATGTAGAAGACGTCGGTGAGTCTGGCGAGGTCGGCCAGGGTCACATCGGTGCCTTCGCTCACCAGCGCGTAGCCCAGACGTGCGCCGTCCACGAAGAGGGGCATATGGTAGGTGTGGCAGACAGCGGACAGGGCCTCGAGCTCAGCCTTGCTGTACAGGGTGCCGTACTCGGTGGGGTGGGAGATATACACCATGCCGGGGAAGACCATGTGGTCGTGGTTCGAGTCGGCGTAGAAGGTCTTGCAGAAATCCTCCACCGTGGCGGCGTCCAGCTTGCCGTTCTTCTGGGGCAGGCCGATGACCTTGTGGCCGGTGAACTCGATGGCACCCGCCTCATGACCGGCCACATGACCGGTGGCGGCGGCGATGACGCCCTCCCAGCGGCGGAGCGTGGAGGCGATGACGATGGAGTTGGCCTGGGTGCCGCCAGAGATGAAGAAGACGTCTGCCTCGGGGCAGGCGCAGGCGGCGCGGATCTTCTCCTTTGCGCTGGCGCAGTAGGGGTCGGTGCCGTAGCCGGACACCTTCTCGAAGTTCGTTTCCGTCAGCTTCTGCAGGATGGCGGGATGCGCACCCTCGCAGTAGTCGTTCTCAAAATACAGCATATTCTTTCCCTTTCCTTTATTACGATAAAGAAGATGATTCTATTGTGAGCCAGGAACGCACTTTTGTCAACCCTTTGAAACCATGGAAAAATGCCCACCCTTTGCTGTATCTTTAATTTATTTGTGGTATACTTTTACAATGAGACCGAATATAGATCGGGAGGGACAGCAAATGAAGCAGATGCTCCGGAAAAAGGACGTCTGGGTACTTTTGGCGGCGCTCATCGGGGCGTTCGCCTGTGTGACGCTCATCCAGTTCATCAGCGGCCGCATCGACGGTGTGGCCTCGATGGTGTTCCTGCTGGCGGTGTTTTTTGTTTCCATGTACACCGACGGCTACTGGTGGGGCGTGGCCGGTTCTGTCATCAGCGTGCTGGCGGTCAACTTCGCGTTCCGCACGCCCTACTTTGCCTTCAACTTCACCATCCCGGAGAACATCTTCTCCGGCGTGGTGATGCTGGTGGTCTCCTTCATGACGAGCACCCTGACCACCCGCATCAAAAAGCAGGAGCAGCTGCGGATGGAGAGCGAGACGGAGAAGATGCGGGCCAACCTCCTGCGGGCTGTCTCCCACGACCTGCGCACCCCGCTGACGTCCATCTACGGGGCCTGCTCTACGGTCATCGACAACTACGACTCGCTGGGCCGGGAGCAGAAGATAAAGCTCCTTTCCGAGGCCTGTGCCGACGCCCAGTGGCTCAACCGGATGGTGGAGAATCTGCTCTCCGTCACCCGCATCGACGCCGACGGCGTCGCCATCCAGAAGACGCCCACCGTGCTGGAAGAGCTGGTGGATACGGTGCTGGTGCGGTTCCAGAAGCTCCACCCCGGCGTACCGGTGGAAGTAAAGCTTCCGGATGACTTCATCGTCATCCCGATGGACTCCATGCTCATCCAGCAGGTGCTGACGAACCTTTTGGAAAACGCGGTGCTCCACGCCAAGGGGATGACCCGCCTGACGCTGCGGGTGTTCACGCTGGGGCAGCGGGCGGTGTTTGAAGTCGTTGACAACGGCTGCGGCATCCCGAAAGAGCGGCTCAAGACCCTCTTCACCGGCACGACCCTGACGCAGGATACCTCGTCGGGCGGCAAGCACGGCATGGGCATCGGGCTGTCGGTGTGCGCGGCCATCATCAAAGCCCACGGCGGCGAGATAAAGGCCGAGAGCACGCCCGGCGAGGGTACGACCATCCGGTTCTGGCTGGAGACCGAAGAAGTGGATACGGAGGAAACAGAGGATGAGCAATAATAAATTCAAGGTACTTATCATCGAGGATGAGGCGAACATCTGCAGCTTCATCCAGACCCTGCTGGAGACCAACGGCTATCAGGCGCTGGTGGCCCAGACCTGCGTGATGGGCATGACCATGTTCATCTCCTATAACCCGGACCTCGTCATCCTGGACCTCGGCCTGCCCGACCGGGACGGTCTGGACGCCATCCGCTCCATCCGGCAGAAGTATCTGACCCCCATCATCGTCCTGTCGGCCCGCACCACCGAGCAGGATAAGATCGAGGCCCTCGACCTCGGTGCCAACGACTATATCACCAAGCCCTTCGGCACCGGTGAGCTGCTGGCCCGGGTGCGGGCTGCGCTGCGGGTGAACCGCTATGGCGGCGGCAGTCTGCCCGGCGGGGTGTTCAGCGCACAGGGCCTCACCATCAACTACGAGCGCCGCAAGGTGTTCGTGGACGGGCAGGAGGTGCGCCTGACCCAGACGGAATACAATATCGTGGCCTTTTTGTCCGAGCACGCCGGGCGCGTGATGACCTATGCGGCCATCGTCCGGGCCATCTGGGGCGACACGGACGCCAGCAGCACCAAGAAGCTGCAGGTGAATATGGCCAATATCCGCAAAAAGCTGGGCAGCCGCCCGGGCAGCAATACTTATATCCTCAACGAGCTTGGCGTCGGCTATCGGATGATAGAAGAAGACGCAAAGCCTCTGGAACCTGCGGAGGAGACGAAATGACACTGGCGCTGAGCCTGTTTGTCCTGTTTTATATTTTGATGCTGGCGGTGGGGGAGGACCGGCCCCCGGGCGGGCCGGGGGGCGGCCG
>ERZ860059.1277-NODE-1277-length-9824-cov-2.264613_pt1 | contig 9824 bp, 4 predicted proteins | sample MGYA00510113_ERZ860059 | MGnify/ENA primary metagenome ERZ860059 (study PRJEB30046, sample SAMN00715190) | human gut metagenome | study: EMG produced TPA metagenomics assembly of the A metagenome-wide association study of gut microbiota in type 2...
GCGGACGGGCCAACGTATTGACAGGAAGCCAACCGGAAGCATGTGATAAAACGACCAAACCGTAAGACTGAGCCGGATATTCATCTACAATCTCGGACAATACCCGGCGAAAAATAACCGGATCGGCAGAATTACTTTCTTCATAGCGTTTCACTTCCCGGGCAACGGCTTTCCCGTTCTCCCACAATATTTCCGTTAAGTAGGGCTCTCCCTGCGGATTATCCGAATTACTACCCTTAGGTCGCGGGTCTGCATAAACCAATAAATGACCGGTGAAACTTTCTTTCCACCCCTCTGTCAACCCGGCAATCTTTTCATCATCCTCCCCGCTGAAATTATTATCTACACCCAAATATACAATCACAGTCCGATCTGCCATAGGAGGAGTATGTTTGTCGTCACTACATCCCCAAAGTCCCAGAAACAATAATAGTATACCTATAATCCGCATCATGCTATTCAAATTAAAATTCGATTATACGGATTATTTTTCAAAAAGTAAAACATCGGTAGCAAAATTATAGATTCTGATTGTAAATTGTAGATTGTAAATCCGATTCCAGCCTGACAAATAATAAATCTTTGATTTTCAATTGCAAATTAATTATTTTCGGACCCGATAAATATCCGCTTGATTTACCATTCGAATAACATACATCGAAATTAACCGGGAATCAATACTTATATAAAATACCACCTGCTTGAAATTCATCCCTCAATGAAAAACCTATCTGTAAAATCCCTGATCAAAAATTTTCTGATCACTGAACGAATAAGGAAATGCCGACTGATGTATCCCGCGTTTTTTATTCGGCCTATGACTCATATCGAATTGCAAAGTCGTACCTTTTATCAAATCTCCGTAACTAAAATAGTTTTTGTCATATTCTCTCCCATCCACCCTCAAACTCCGGATATAACAATTCTCCGGAGTATTGTCCGGAGCCGATATTTCAATTTTATGACCGTTTTCCAATGTAATCGTTGCTTTCCGGACCAGCGGCGCTCCGATGACATATTGATCGCTACCGGGACATACCGGATAAAAACCCAAACTGGAAAACACATACCAGGCCGAAGTTTGTCCGTTATCCTCATCCCCGCAATATCCGTCGGGAGTCGGACGATACATCCTCTCCATCGTCTGCCGCACCCAATATTGAGCCTTCCAGGGTTCACCGCCATAATTATACAGATAGATCATATGTTGTACAGGCTGATTACCATGAGCATAATTTCCCATATTCATTACTTGCATCTCGCGGATTTCATGAATAACCCCGCCGTAATAACTATCGTCATAAACCGGTGGAACGGTAAATACGGAATCCAGCATATATACAAAAACATCACGCCCTCCCATTAAATCCTGTAACCCTTTCACATCGTGGAACACCGACCAGGTATAATGCCACGAGTTGCCTTCGGTAAAGGCATCTCCCCATTTCAGCGGTGAGAAAGGAGACTGGAATGTACCGTCTTCGTTGCGACCACGCATCAGCTTGGATTCTTTATCGAAAAGATTCTTGTAATTCATGGCACGTTTGGCAAACAGGTTGATTTCTTTCTTGGGACGTTTCAGCTCTTTTGCCAACCGGTAGATACACCAGTCATCGTATGCATATTCCAAAGTACGGGCGGCGTTCTCGTTGATTTTCACATCGTAGGGTACGTATCCCAGTTTATTATAGTACTCGTATCCCAATCGTCCGGTGGAAGAAACCTCCGGATGTACATTCTCCGTTCCGTGAATCAGTCCTTCATACAGCGTTTTGATATCATCGACTTTTACTCCCTTCATATAAGCGTCCACAAGGATTGATGCGGAGTTATTTCCAACCATACAACCTCTGTGTCCCGGACTTGCCCATTCGGGGAAGAAGCCACTTTCAAGATAAGTATTGAGTAATCCCTCCTGCATTTTTTCGCCCATGGAAGGATATACCAGATTGACAAACGGGAACAAACAACGGAAGGTATCCCAGAATCCGGTATCAGTAAACATATAGCCCGAGCGAACTTCACCATTGTAAGGGCTGTAATGCACTGTTTCTCCCTTGGCATTCACCTCATGGAACATACGGGGGAAAAGTACGGAGCGATACAGGCAGGAATAAAATGTACGCATACGGTTCTCATCATTGTCCTCTATCCTGATACGTCCCAACACATCGTTCCAAGCCTTACGTCCTGCATCTTTTGTCTGTTCAAATGTTTTTTTACCGATCTCTTTCAGGTTGAGTTCCGCCTGTTCCGGACTTATGAAAGAAGAAGCGACTCTGGCATGTACCTGTTCACCTTTCTTCGTTGCAAAACCGATAGCCGCTCCTACATGATTGGATTGTAATTCCAGGTGTTTTTCTACCAGATGGTAATCTGCCCATACTTTATTGAAGGTGAAAGGTTTGTCAAACTCTATCACGAAATAGTTCTTAAAATTTTGGGGTACGCCCCCACTGTTGCGTGTGGTATATCCGATGATCTTATTTTCTTCGGGAATCACTTTGATATACGAGCCACGATCAAAAGCATCTATGACCACATAGGCATCTTTCGTTTCGGGAAAAGTAAAACGGAAATAGGCACAACGTTCGGTCGGAGCAATTTCTGTTGTCAGATTATATTCTGACAGATATACACTGTAATAATAAGGAGTTGCCTTCTCTGCCTTATGAGAGAACCAACAGGCACGCTGTTCCTGGTCTATTTTTAATTGCCCGGTCATTGGCATGATTGAAAACTGACCGTAATCATTGATCCAGGGACTGGGCTGGTGGGTTTGCTTGAAGCCACGGATTTTATCCGAAGCGTAAGTATAGGTCCAGCCATCACCCATTTTCCCAGTCTGCGGCATCCAGAAATTCATACCCCACGGTAAGGCGATGGCGGGATAGGTATTTCCATTGGATAACGAGATTTTAGAGTCAGTCCCCATCAGGGGATTGACATAGTCTACTGGTTCTTTTTGAGCAAAAAGGAGAGAAGTACCCAATAATAGGGCAGTCCCAAGAGACAATAGGTTCTTTTTATTCATGGTTAGCGAATTAAGCTATTATAATTGGTGAATATATTTATTTCGTCGTTTCTGCCAGCAAAGTTAGGTATTCTTTAGCTAAAACTATCATGATAAAATGATTTGTCGGGAACAGAAAGTACAAGCAAGAAAGAAAAGTTGTACTTCTTACTTTCTTGCTTGATTCAAAAAATAGTTATTTCATTTTATATCTTCATTCTGAACCATTCATCGGAGACCGGACTGATCACATAAAGATATGAATCTGAATCTTCATACATCCAAACACCCTTATCCGAAAAACAGAAATCCAAGAAGGAACTATAAACCGGGATTGACCGTACAACTCCTGCATCATCACCATAGCTTCCAAGAATGTAATTAATTCCTGTATTTTCAAGATAGACACAACCGGTCGCGTCATTGGCTGTAGCATTTATTACAAAACCTACATAATGCCATTTACCAGCACCAGTCTCTCCCGGACAAACTATAATATTCCTTGGAGAACGGTCATCAAATTCTATTTGTGTAAGCAATCCAGTCAATTTATCACAAATATTATCTCTATCAACAATATGTGTTTTCCAAGAACTTGTATATGTTTTCAACATATCAGAGCTTTTATTCAAATCCACCTTAAAGGCCGGATTATCCGTGCTCAAATCTCCTGTATCATATTTATAATATAGTGCTCCAACAGCCACACCATTCACAGTCAAACCATCAATACTTAATGTAGCCTTCTCATCATTGGTAGTATTAATTGTCATAGCATATTCCGTATGCTTCAATATTTTGCCATCCAACAATGAGATTTTAATCTTCCAATTATCATCGTCATCACAAGACATCGCATAATGTGCTGCAAACTGATTGGTTGATGCATTACGAAGTAATCCATTACTCAAGTCCGTCTTAAGTATTTCCATAGATTGAGCTTTATTGTAAGCAATAATAGCCAGCCGTTTTCTCTCCTTCGCTTGTTGCAGTTCTACAGTAGTTACCGAATTCAGAATCATCGTTTTGCCATTCACTTGGCCCGTTGCAACAATCTGTGAATCAGAATACCCCGTAATAACAAATGTATTTTCCTGATTTTCTCCCAAATATTGTAACATACCTCCATTCTGCAACGTAAGCAGAACAACCTTTTCACCTTCAAAATCCAAAGAATAATCAGTTCCAACTGCATTCTTCAACAAACTTTCATCAGAATCCGAAGTCACTGCTCCGTCCTCACTAAACTGGAAATAGAAAGTAACTCCTTCATAGGCCATTTTCCATCCTCCTGCCGTACATAACAAATCTTTCACTTCCGAAGGACGCAGGCGGTCTTCACTCATATTACCTTCGTTCTCCCAGTCTTTCCAAGGTTCCGTCATGCCGCAACTATAAAGAGCAAAGCAGCACAACGACAACATTATATAAGTCAATTTCTTCATGATATTCTTCTTTTAAGATTTGAAATTAAAAATTAGGGATATATCCTCCCAAGTCCGGTCCCACCCCATAGTTTTTGGCTGCTCCCGGGGCACAAATACGCAAGTCAATCATCGGTGGAATCCGGTTATCATTTTTCACTTTCATCACACCGTCAGTAGTGCCTCCCCAAGGATTACGCATCTTGAATAGATGAGAGTCATCGTCCGGCAAAATGAAGGTAAACGCATGTCCACTGGTCGTCTGCCAGTTTTCATCCACTTGTTCACCACTTCTTGTGAAACCACCAATAACCAAACGACCTTGTTTAAGTGATACTTCTACAGCACGTTGCAAGTCTTCAGCAATTAATGCACCTGCACCAAAACCTACACTTTCTCCATCGCCGGTAAAGATGGCAGATACATATTCCGTACCGATACCTCCGACATTAGAACTACCCAGATAAACCTGACGCCACTTCATCATCGCCTTTTCAAGGATCGTAGCCCATGTAACCTCCTTGTTTCTGCCACCTAATGCACCTAAATCACCACTATTACCGATAAAATAATCTCCACTTACACCTACCGGTATTTGCTTTCCTGTCGGATCATACATAGTAACCGTGTATGTTTTGTCTTTATTATCCTTAATAATGTGTTTAATGAAACGGGGATAAAGATAAGCCATCGAAGCAAAAACAGCACACGCGCAACAGTCACCCACCCAACGCTGATTTACATCCGATAAGGCAGGACTTCCATTCGGATAAAGCGATACTACATTGAACGTATTCCAAGCCATCTTCGTTCCGTTGTCTCCAAATGGTTCCGGCTCTTCCGTAGGATCAGCAAGCCATTTCAAATCCGCTGCCGTAGCCTCCAAATCATTCTCATGCTGTTTACCCATTGGAGTAATAGCACTAAACGTACTGGAGCCTTTGCTGGCAATCAGGTCATTGATATTCTCTGTATAAGAACGCATAGCCACCAACTTCCATTCGGCTATCTGTGTAGCAGTACCACCATTATTTGCTTCAACAGAAAGCTGGTAATAACGATAGGAAGTTGCATTATCTACCTCATAGTTCTTTTCTTCTTTTCTTGCTGCAAAAATTTGATTAGTCTGTGCATCCAGCTTCGTCCACGTTGCATTGTCATTCGAACCGTAAAGTGTCCATGCTTTCGGATCCATTTCGGGTGTGTCGGCAGCAGATGTCAGGGAATATGCAGTCACGGCCTTGCTACTGTTTCCATTCCAAGTGATATGGAAACTGTTGTGATAAGTGACATACTTCGTATCGGCATTATCATCTACCAGATTCTTAATCTCCGAACCGGCAGGAGCATCCGCATATTCGGCTATAATTGTACCACTAGACGGCATATTCGTATTTCCCGAACCAAGCACATAAGAAGCCGGAGCGTTTCCGTTCGGATCTTCTCCTCCATTGCCCCCTTCATCGTCGTCGGATGAACAGCCTGCAAAACAGACAGGAATAAAAAGAACAAAGAGAAAAAAGAATTTCTTCACTACGTTCGTATCGTTAAATCTTATTTGAGGTATCTTCATTGTTTTCTTCTCATTAAATTCTAAAATTATTCATAGGTTGGCAAACGGAGTATATTACTCCGTTGTCCATCCAAGATTTTGTACCATTTTCGGGTTACGACGCACGTCTTCGTCCGGAATCGGGAAGAGATAATGTTTAGGTAAGAATGTACGTGTCTCCACCACTACTTTTTCGAAGAATGCAGGAGCATCCGAACGGAATGCCATACCATGAATTGCTCCACCTTCACCTCCTCTGTGATAGTTAGGATAAATCCAGTCATCACCCACAGCCATATTAGCCACTTTCCAACGACGTACATCAAAGAAATGATTCCATTCAAACATCAGTTCAATCAGACGTTCACGGCGGATACGTTTATCTACTTCATCACGTGTGTCTTCATAAGGAATACATGCAAATCCGTTATCGTCAGTTGTACCTGCCACACCATACCCCGGAATACCGGCACGGGCACGTATCTTATTCACATATTTAATGGCCTCATCACGTTGGTCACATGCGCTCAACGTCTCAGCATACCCCAAATACATATCGGCCAGACGAAGCAAAGTGGCACAATGCCTGTTAGCTCCACTACGTCCTTCTTTCGGTGCCATCTTACGCATACCATAACCGGTGTAAGGCGCATCCCAGTTAGCATTTGCATAGCCTGAATTACCGTTAAAAGTCAACTCTGTCGTCACCTCTCCACGTGGAGTATCTGTCTTCAACCAAGTAGAGCCGTTAAACGTGATATTTGCATAGAAACGCGGCTCACGATCAGCCCATTGTTTCAACGTTTTATTTGAATTGGCTTTGAAATAAGTTCTGGTACTGACTACAGCATCTTTATAATCCGTAGACCAACCCAGATGCACATTGGAAGGTACCCCTTCATACTCCTCGTAGTTCTCATCGTCTACAATTCTACGACCATCTTTCATAAAGTACAAGTCTACCATTTCTTGAGGCACACCAAATCCCAAACCACCTCTCAAAGCACCATTGTTATCATCATATCCTTTATGATAAGGGGTAGTTTCATAAGCACGATAATCATGATCTGCCAACCGGATAAAGATCTGTTCCTTGTTCTCGGCACCATAAAGTACTCCCGATGTTGCTTTTCTATAAGACTCATAGAAATCGATCTTTCCATCTGAAGTCTTTTCCGTATACAAAGAGAAGATGTTTCCATATTCATCGAAAAATGCCTTATACGCGTCACGTGCAGTTTCCCACTTCACCTTTTCCTGTGATTTATCTTGCGGGAAAAGCTGTTTGCCACTTTCCGGGTTAACGATACCGGCATAGTCTGTATTGCAATTAAACAACGGACTCGCTGCATATAACAACATTTTTGCTTTAAAAGCTTTACAAGCAGCTCTATCTATACGTCCCAAATTAGAGCCATCATATCTGTCAGGAAGATCATTTGCCGCATCATCAAATTCCTTTACCATGAAATCCACACACTCGTCTACCGAATTACGTTCCTTCAACAGTTCACTTGTTGAAATATCCAATGGTATAGGCTCTTCTCCCAAAATCACAAACGGACCATAAGAGCGGAAAATCATGAAATAATAGAAAGCACGCAACGCTCTGGCTTGCGCCTTCCATTGTTTACGTTGTGCAGCCGAAGCTTCCAGACAACGATCTACGTTCATTATAAACGTACTGGCACGAGAAATACCTTTGTAGTACTCGATGTACCAGAAGTTAATCCATGAAGAACCGGCATAGGTAGCTCCTGAAGCCCACTCGCTACCATTATTTCCGTCCCATGAAAGCTTGCATTCTAACGAGCCGGTCGTCCAAATTCCAGACATGGTGTTTCTTGCACTACGTTCAAGTGTTTCGTCGGGCACATAGTTATACACATTGTTCAAAAACTGTTCCGTTTTCGAGCGATTGGTAAACGTATCCTCCAAATCATATTGCTGACCAGGGATTGCATCAAAAAAGTCATTGCACGAACTAAGTCCGACTGCCAAAGACAGTGCCAAAGTTCCTATCTTAAATATATTTTTCATATCCTTGCTAACTAATTATTATTTAAAAACTCACATTCACACCCACTGAATATGTGCGTACATTCGGATAAGATGTACCATTATTGGTATTCAATTCCGGATCCCACATCTTAAACTTAGAGAATGTCAGCAAATTAGTTCCCATCACATAAATACGCGCACTCTTCAAGAATGACCGGTTAATCAATTTCTTAGGAAGTTGGTAAGCGATTGTCAACTGTTTCAGACGCAGGAAGCTGACATCTTTCTGCCACCATGTACTGGTTTTCATATTATTCTGATTAGCATTGTTTCCATGATGCAGACGCGGATAAAATACATCCTGATTGGTCGGATCGTCAGCAGACCATCTGTCGGTAATGTTTGCAAACAAGTTGGTAATACCCGAACCATCGTTAAAAGGATAAATGGCGTTGCCGCTCAAACAGCGATCCACCTTGGCATTTCCGGCAAAGAGTGCACCAATAGAGAAATCACCCAGTTGTAAGTCTGCACCAAAGCCGTAATAAATTTTAGGCACATCCCCTTGTCCTATCAAGCATTGGTCGTAATCGTCAATCACTCCATCACCGTTTAAATCTTTATATTTAATATCACCCACTTTCGAAATCTGTCCCGGATGTCCTTCACCAAACTGCTTGGCATGATCCATAATTTCTTCTTCGCTGGTAAATAATCCTTCAGCAATCCATCCCCAACGTCCGTTTACGTTTGTTCCTCTCTTTTCCATCCATGGATATTGTACGCGAGGATCGTCGTTCTCTATGATTTTATCTTCATTCCATGAGAAATTTCCGCGAACAGTCAGGAAACATTGTTTGCCGAGTTGTTGGGTATATTCTAATGTAGCTTCAAATCCTTTATTGTCTACTACACCCAGATTGGCATAAGGCATTTCTACAAATCCTGAATAATCAGGAATAACACGCCGGGTAATAAAAATGTCCTTACGATGTTCTTTAAAGACATCAAATGTCAATGAAAGATTGTCTTTGAAGAATTTTAAATCAACACCCAAATCTTGTTTACGGGAAGTAGACCAACCTACATTGGCTCCATATTTACTGAATCCCCAACCACCAACACCATTATTCTGATCGCCAAAACGATAACCATCTACACTAGCCATCTGATCGAGGTACATAAAACGACGTCCTGTTACAGCATCCGTACCAACCAAACCATCCGTATAGCGCACCTTAAAGTAAGAAACAACATCTTGCAAAGGTGTCCACCAAGATTCGTTGGAAACAGCCCAACCAATACCGAATGCAGGGAAGAAACCGAAACGTTTGTCGGGGCTGAAATTCTCGGAACCATTGTATCCGGCATTTGCTTCGAAGAAGTAGCGGTCATTCCAAGAATAAGTGACACGGGCAGCCAACCCTTGTTGTTTATAAGGTAAAGAGCCTACCAAATTATCGGAACTTGAACGATAAATTTTCTGATTATATAGCAAGAGTCCGCCTATACGATGCAAACCGAAAGAACGGTCATAATTTAATGAAGCCTCAAAATAGGTGCTTCTGGAATCAGATGCACTTTGGTCGAAGGCCAAATCTTTATGTCCTGTATATGTCAATGCATAACGATAGTCACCGTTTTCATCAAACACATCGTCATTCCATAAGCCGTTTTCATCTTTGGTTCCGGCAAAGTTATATGTATCTTCACGCTTGTTATATTTCAAGTCACGACTATTATGTACGTCGAAAGCTAACATTGCAGAAACAGAAAAACCTTTACTCCATTTCCAGAAACCAAGATCTTGTGTCAAACGAATATTGGAGTTCAG
>ERZ860059.1307-NODE-1307-length-9602-cov-2.022101_pt1 | contig 9602 bp, 6 predicted proteins | sample MGYA00510113_ERZ860059 | MGnify/ENA primary metagenome ERZ860059 (study PRJEB30046, sample SAMN00715190) | human gut metagenome | study: EMG produced TPA metagenomics assembly of the A metagenome-wide association study of gut microbiota in type 2...
TGGATACCTCAGCGATGATAAGGTCCTTATTGAAACGCTTTGCAATGTCATTCATGTTGAACTCAAGCTGGTCAAGTGAGCCGTGCCAGAACGGATAGTAAGACAATCCGATATACTCAAACTCCTCTCCTCTTTCAATGAAGTTTGTAAACCATCTGACATAAAGCTCGTTGTTTCCACCATTATCGAGGTGAATCATAATCGGAATATCAGCATTTACCTTGCGGCAGGCACGTATTCCGGCATTCACAAATTTTGCTATATTATCGTAGTTAGGTACCTTTCCCTCAGGCCACAAAAGTCCGTTTGAGAGCTCATTACCTACCTGAATCATTGTGACATTTACACCCGCCTCAATAATCTTTGTCAGATTTTCAAGTGTAAAATCATATACAGCCTGCTCCAGCTCGTCCGCGCCGAAATTCTTCCAAGCCTTTGGCTTAATCTGCTTTCCCGGGTCTGCCCAGAAATCACTGTAGTGGAAATTCAAAAGCACTCCAAAGCCTGCATCTGTAACCTTTTTTCCGATAGCGATAGTCTCAGCCAGGTCATTGTTACCCGCACCGTAAGGCTCACCATCCTCTGATTTTGGATCATTCCACAGTCGAATGCGGATTGTATCAACATCATGCTCCTTCATGATGTCAAGAATATCCTTCTCCTTTCCATCCTCGTAGTATTTTGCTCCGCAGCGTTCCAGCTCGAGCAAGGTCGATAAATCCATACCCTTAATAAATTTTGACATTTTAATCCTCCTTAATTCATATATTGTTTATTTGTAACTGTCCAGTACCTTCACATCTGTTCCTACATATTATAGATTTTCCTGCATTGCCACAGCAAATTGCTGCTTTTTCGATGTACTAGATTCCTCTGAAACAGAATGTAAATTCCATTTTTTCTGAGGCATCAAGCAGGTACTCCGGATGAGTATGTGAGCCCCAGCTGTCGTCTCCGCCTACACCCATCTGCTTCTTTGCCACACGGACAACAGTATAGTGTACAGGTGGAAGCTCGAAATGATGTGCTGCATTTTCCAGCTCATGCGGTGTATATGGCAGTGCTGAGAACGAGAGCTCATCACCAAAGAACAGCATTCCTCTGCCCTTCTTATCCATTACCTTTGCATATCTTACTCTGCACTTGTTGCCGCTCTCCTGCGGAACGAGGTACTCTGCGACATTGTCTGCCACTTTATTCTCGTATACACCATACTTTCCGCCATGCTGTCTGTCCTCGTATGTCTCCTGTGGTCCGAGTCCGTACCATTTCACTGTATCATAATCGGCATCCAGCTTGAACATCATGCCAAACTCCGGCATATCGCCAAGTTCCTTTACAGGGTCATATGACAGAGTTGTCTCGATTGTTCCATCACCAAACACTCTGTATGTCACCTCGCATGAGCTCTGCGGTGTGGTAGGCATGAAATAAGTGTATGTGATGGCGATATTGTTGTCATTTTTTTCTACCCTTGGTGATGTATCTGCAAAGCGCTGATTCTGTCTGGTGGTCACATACATGCTGGCAATCTTCCACTGTGCATAGCGCTGTGGCATCATGTTGCCGGAATCATTGTTGGTAGGTGTTCTCCAGAAATTCGGAAGTGGAATAGTATTTGGAAGCATCTCGACGCCACCGTATACATATGAAACCATTCCCAGATTCATTCTTGAGAATAGTGCCTTGAAGTTCTCACCTCTTACAAGGATATTTCCGTTTCCAACAACAAGCTCGACTGATTTGTCGCATGAATACTCACTTACAGGCTTCTTTATCATATGCTGTCCGAATGCAATCTCATACCCTGCCTTTTCCCAGATGGTGTTTTCCTTCAATACAAATGATACCACAATACAGTACTCTTTTTCCACATCAATCATTGAATTTTTAAGAGTAACCGGCACCTCATAGCTTGCCTGCTCCATCGGTGGAACAGATATCTGAAGCTTTGTCCTGTAAACCTCCTCACCGTCTGCAAGAAGAATGGCAAAAGCATCAAAAACAGATGTATTTACAAAGAGATTTTTGTTTGTGACTGTAAAGATGTAGTCGCTGTCAAAATCAACCGAGATATTCTGATAATTAAACTTCACCTCCTGCATCTTCGGAGAAGCTTCCCTCTCTCCACCATAGCAGATGCCGTTTCCGCTGAAATCTCCATCTGTAGGCCTATCGCCAAAGTCTCCGCCATATGTGAGGAACCATTTGCCGTATCTGTCCTTTTTGTAGATTGACTGGTCAATATAATCCCAGATAAATCCACCCTGATATCTAGGCTCGCGGTCTGTTAGCTCTGTATATTTGTGCATAGCACCGCAGGAATTTCCCATTGCATGTGTATATTCGCAGCAGATAAACGGTTTCTCAGGATGCTCTGCCAGGAATTTTTCAATGCCTGCAGCCGGAGTATACATCTGGCTTTCCATGTCGCTTGTGTCATTATAGCTTCTATCGCTAAATACTCCCTCATAATGCACCAGACGATGCTTATCAAGCTGTCTGAAAAGCTGTGACATCTCATATATGGTCTTGCCGCCAAACGACTCATTGCCGCATGACCAGATAAGGATTGCCGGATGATTTTTATCTCTCTGATAGCATGAGTTGGCACGGTCCAGCATCATTTCTCTCCACTGTGGCTTGTCCTTTGGCACAACAAAGTCAAGGTCAACATAGCCCTTATTATATGCCTCCCATGTGCCATGACTCTCAAGATTGTTCTCAGCTATCATATAGATTCCATAAATATCGCAAAGCTTATAGAGCATGGAATCATCAGGATAATGGCTTTTTTTAGCATTGATATTGTTCTTTTTCATTGTGACAATATCCTTTATCACCTCATCACGGTTTGGCACACGGCCTGTTATTGAGCTGAACTCATGGCGGTTTACACCCTTAAATACAATACGCTTACCGTTTAGCTTCATGAGTCCGTCTACCATCTCAAATCGTCTGAAGCCTGCCAGCTGGCTGATAAACTCGGTCTCATTTCCATGCGTATCTTTAACTATAATTTTAACCTCATACAGATTCGGCTTTTCAGCGCTCCATAACAGAGGATTTTTCACATTACATGAGCCCTCGCAAATTTCCTTATTCCTAAGCTCTATATCAAACTCTTCCAATAAAAGCTTTGCCCTGTCATATTTTTCCACAGACAAATCGCCCAGCTCATATAGCTTTACACTTGCAACACCATCACCATCTGCCTTTATTGACACACTAAGTGTGCCCTCGTCAAAGGTATCATTAAGTGTAGGAACAACTGACAGATCCTCAACATGTGCACAAGGAACAGCATACAAAAATACATCTCTGAAAATGCCTGAAAATCTGTAAAAATCCTGATCCTCACACCAGCTGCTTGATGTCCATTTCCATACTCTGACCGCAAGCTTGTTCTCACCCTCGACAATATAATCAGTCAGCTCGAAATCAGACGGATCAAATGTGTCCTCACTGTAGCCGACATAGTGTCCATTCAGCCAGAGTGCAAAACCGCTCTCCACTCCCTGGAACGAAATACACACCCTCTTGTTCTTCATATTCTCAGGGATTGTGAAATACTTCACATAGCTTGCAACCGGATTGAAAATCTCAGGTACCTCGCCCGGCTTGATAAACTCATCAGCCTCCCACGGATATGTGGTATTCGTATAGATTGGCACGTCATAGCCTTCCATCTGGATATGTGCCGGAACCCTGATTTCATCCCAGCCTTTGCAATCATAATCAGCTGCCTCAAAGCCACAAGGAGCCAGGGACTGATTCTTTGCATATGCAAACTTCCATAAGCCGTTCATATCATATCTCAGGCTTGATTTCCCTTTAATTTTCTCCAGTTCATTTTTATAGCACACATGATCCGAATGAGCCGCAAGTCTGTTCTGCTCAAATATTTCCGGATTCTTAATGATATTTGAATCAAAATTACTCATATTTTATACACTCCTATCTACTGTATTTATTATTTGATACATGTCTGTTTTAAACACAAAGCCCTCTTATAAGACGAAGGCAAATAATAAACATTATTTGCCTTCTTGATTTTTAACAATATTATCTTACTTTTATTTAACAGATCCTGTAATTCCCTCTGCAAACTGCTTCTGAAGTACAAAGAATACGATCATTGTAGGGATGGAGCAGAAAAGAACGCCCATCATCAGTACACCGTAATCTACTGTATATCCTGCTGCGAGGTTTGCAATAAGCATTGGCATTGTGATAGCATCAGGCTTATTGAGGATTACCTTTGGCCACAGGTATGAGTTCCATGCATTCATGAATGTGATAACTGCAGCTGCTGCATATGTTGATTTCTGTACAGGCATATACATCTTGAAGAAAATACCAATCTCACTGAGTCCGTCAATTCGTGCAGCCTCCATTATATCGACTGGGAAGTTTCTCGAATTCTGTCTGAACATCATGATAAGGAACGGCGTTGAAATAGCCGGGAGCATGAAGCCCCATACCGTATTTATAAAGCCGAGCTTTGACATCATCTTGAACAGAGGAATAAGTGTAGCTACCTGCGGAATCATCATGGCAAGAAGTAAAACTGAGAACAGCTTATCCTTTGCCTTGTCATGATAGAGCTCAAAGCCGTAACCGGCAAGTGAGCAGACAAGCAGTGCTATAATTGTCTGAACTGTTGCATTGATAAGTGAGTTTTTCATTCCAAGTGCAACGTTCTGTGATGCAAACAGTTTCTTTAAGTTCTCAAGGGCATAGCCACCAAATGCAATTCTACCTCTTGCAACGTCAATAGACTTGTTGGTCGCTGCCGATATCATCCAGAAAAACGGAAATACTGAGATGAACGAAACTATTACAAGAAAAATGTATGAAGGTATAAGCCTTTTTTGTATTGATGATCCATGTTTTTTCTTAGTCACGCTTGTCACCTACTTTCAGATTGATAAATGCCAGTATAGCAACCATGATGAATACGATAACAGACATTGCTGATGCATATCCAAAGTTTTGGTTACCAGCAGCATTTTATCTTTACGCCCGGCTTCTAAAAGCCGCAGCGTTTCCTTATACAACACATCATTATGATAACCCCAGCCGCTGGCGCCGCTGTATCCCAGATCCTGCAGGTATTCTTTGGCATAATACTCCTGCATGCCAAACTGCTGCGGATATTCGCGCACTTCATTACTATAATACTGACTGGACGCATTCATAAAAATACCGCGCCAGTCTGCTTCCTGTACGGATCTGAACAGGGATCCCTGCTTTGCACCGTTGATCTCTTCATCAAAAATCAGATGTGAACGAAAAGTCGCATTCAATCCTTGCGTTGTCGGGATCGCTGAAGAATAGTAATTATCCAGGCGAGGATATTTTGCCAGCAAGCTGTCTAAAAACGGTGTCGTTTCCTGCGGAATATTTTTATTATAAAAACCTATATAATCACGATGTACTGATTCCAAAACCAGCAATACAATTTTATCATATTGCGCTTCCAACGGCTGCAGCACCTGCTGAGTCCTTAAAATCCCCAGTTCTTTCAGCACGCGTTCGTCTTTTGCTGTCAGAGGGCGCTGCTCAATATGTTTACGTCTGGCGATCTTATCCGTATCAAACAACATTTTGCTGGCAAAATTAATATTGACAGGCGTCGTCAATAAATTACGATAATCACTGCGGATCATTTCACTGGTTTCGTCGCCCCAAACACAAACATATTCCGTCAAAATATATTTATTGACCTGCACCATTGACCAATATGAAAGATTCAAGCCCAGAAAAAATACGGATACGCACAACAGCGACCAGGCAAAATTCGGTTTACGTTTTTGAGGCTTCGTCACCCGGAATAACAATAAAACAGCAGCAACAGCAAAACCTATCCCTGCAAGCTGTATCGCCGTCATACCTGATAAAACACCCTGAACAGCATAAATATTTAAATTTTTGAACAAAACACTTTCGACATGCATCGAAGTCTGCCAAAAATAAAACGCATCAAAAATCATTGTCAGCGCAGTTATAAAATACACAGCAAAATAAACTGACTTCATTAGCATAGAAGGCCATTTATGGTAACACATTGCCGCCAAAAGTACTAAAACAATATTATTGTTTAAACCTGTAAGGACAGCTAATACCGTTAAAAACCCTTTATCAAGGCTCAGCTGATTGACCATAAAGCCAGCAATCAGCAAATACAGCACACCGATAACAACCACCGGGAAATAACGTTTCGTACGATCAGCAAGACGATTTCTCCTGAAATACAATAAGCCCGCTACACCAGCTAAAAGCAGGTCCCGCAGGCAATTATTAACGACCGTCATCCACCATTCGTCTTCAGGAAACGGTACTATTTCAATATAAAATTGACGCGCAAAAAATGCTTCAGCCGCAAAAAGCAGCAAAAGAATTACCAAGATAATACTGCGCCTATACATATTTTCACATCCGCTTACTTATGCTAAAAAGTTGATTGGAACAGGATGCAGCTCTATCTGCAGCGGTGCTGAAGTAATAGCATCCCCATCAAGCTCAGCAGCGAAATCTTCCACATTACAACGAATCTCTATTTTCTGCGCATGCCTGATGATGATACTTTTATCAAGCTGCAGCGCTTCCATCGCAATGACTGCTGCATAGCGCATAAAGTCAGCCCTGGTATCACCGGTAAAAATAGCTACATGCAGCTGCGGCACACATAACGAAGCCCCATTGAACAAGCTGTAACGGCCTGCATAATAACGGCTTTTACCAACGATTACAGACGAAGCCTCATACCATTCTTCCTCATCATCTAACCGCACCTGAAACTTATAGCGCCAGTTACTATAGACAAATTCTTTCCGCATCATCTCTGTTCCCTGCCAAACATAAGCCAGCTTTGACAGCAATTTCTTCTCCAGTTCAGATACGTTATCGACTACCAGCGAATCGAACCCGATCCCTGCTACCGTTAAAAAAATATGACCGTTGGCTTTACCCAGCTGCACAGGCGAAACAATTCCTTTGCTAACGCGTTTGACCCATTTTGCTGGATCATTGCTCATTAAAAGTTCTTTTGCTACCAAATTAACTGTCCCGGCAGGAAAAACACTGACATACGGCATATGTTCATGTTTGGCAAAAACATCGATTATTGCACGCAAAGTGCCATCACCGCCTGCAACAATTATCCAGTCATATTTTTCCTGACAAATACGAGCTGCCAGACCTTCAACCTGCTCGAAAGACTTAATTTCAACAATTTCCAAGCTTTTCGGATCAATGACCTGTTTCAATCTTTTTTTTACTTCATTTACTCTTGCCAGCATACTTGCAAACAACTGCTTGCCAGAGTTCCGATTATAAACGATCATTACTTTTTGAAAAGCTGCAATGTCGACACGATTCGGCATATCCTAATCTCCTATTTCATCAATCCAGCAAATACAACTGGCCTTACTTCATCGTTATAGCACAATCTACCCAATATTACCTGGCAGATACGCGCTGTCAAAAAATCCACTTTTTACGGGCTAGATAATTCCAAATGACTACAATGCAGCTGGCCAATACTTTGGCAAACATCGGCTGCAATAACATCATTCCTACAAAAATATACATTAAAATCAAATTAAAAGCAAGCCCCATAATACTAACGGCAAAAACTAAAGACAGTTCTTTACCCTTTTCATATCTGGCACCGCTGGTAAAAACCAAAATATTACCCAGGAAATAATGATACAGCGTTGCCAGACAGAACGCTGCAGCCGTCGCCAGCATATACTCCATACCTATCCCCTGGTTAAAGCCGTAAAAAAACGCCCACTCTACCAGCGCCGCCGTCCCGCCAACAAACAAATATAAAATTATCTTGATCCATTCTTTGTCAGTATAATCGACGCCGAACAACGTTTTTTTAGACATGTAAAGCGCTCCATAAAATTTATTTACCGCTACCAATTCTGATTACATTATTTATCAAAGCTTCCCATTCATCCCATATTTTCCCAGGGGCAAAAGCTTTCATACTTTCCCTTGCATTTCCGCCTAATTTTCTTCTTAAATCAGCGTCAGACATTAAAAGTTTTAGTTTATCTGCAAAATCGTCTATGCCATCATCACATAAAAATCCATTAAAATTGTCAATTATCAATTCATTTACAGACGCACATGACTTATATCCTATAGCTGGTAATCCCACACTCATCGCATCCATCAGTGCTAATGGCATACCCTCAAATTTACTTGGAAAAGCAAAAATATCTCCATCCATCAATTTATTAATAATATCTTTAGTTTCACCCATCAAAAATACTTTCTCTTCTAATTTATTTTCTCCAATATAGTCAATTATTTCATTTTTATATTGATTTTGTTTTTCCGTATATGTGCCACCCCAAATTTCCAGTTGCCATTGAGGAAAATATTCCTTTATTTTATTAAAAGCGTTAATCAAAATTAATTGACGTTTATGATCACCATCAATACGCCCAATATTTATAATTTTATTACAATTTTTAGTTTTTATAATTTTATCCGGCATATCCACTGTATTGGGAATATAAACAACTTCTATATTGCCGCAAAATTCTTTCACTATTTCTATATCTTTTCTACTTAAAACCTGTATACAATCAACTGACCTATATGCTTTTAACAAGCTGGGACTGATACGGTTTTTAGAAAAAAAGTACACTGCTTCCATGTGCAGCATCGCTATTGTAGGTAAAGTATTTTTCAATAAACACTTTAAGACCAGCAAAGATTTAGGATCAAAAGTTATAATAACATCAGGATTTATATTCTCAATTAACTTCGAAAAATCTTTTTTTATACGTCTCCCAAATCTTGTTTTAATATACATTTTATCTTTGTCAAGAGTCCCTAATATTCTAAAAAACTCTCTTTGTATGCGCAGGTAAAATGACCCTTTTTCAAAACATCCTTTGCCATTTAGGTTCACAAAGTTTACTTTATCCGATAAATAAAAAAAAGGGTTACCACTTTTAGGGTCACTGCAAACTACGGTTACCTCGTGCCCACGATCAACAAGCTCGTTTGCCATACGGCAAAGCACCTTTTCTGCACCACCTGAAGAATTAACAACATTCCAAAAATCAGTTAACATGATATTCATATATCTATTACCTCTATTATTTAACCTTGATTTTATCCCTAATTTTTTTCTCTATATTTTTAAAAAGTTTTTCCCAAATCACTAACAAGCTATAACCGCATTTAAAATTATCCAACAAAAATAGTTTCAAACATTTTGAACGTCCCAAGCTGTTTTTATACATATCAAGATTCTTGATCTCTAGTTTTATCTTGTTGAGTAAAGTTATTTTTTCTTCAGAATATTCTGTATTCTCAATATTACAGCGCAAATCATATAAACTATGCAAATATTTAATATCAAAATTAGTTTTTAATCTCTCAGAATTCAATACAATTAAGAAACTTTGGAATTTTTTCAATTGCATCAAAGTAGCATCAATTTTCAATAATAAATCATCTCTCGAAGAAGTGGCACTGCCTAGTCTATTCATACGATAATAATATAAACCCTCTCTTAAATAAGCTATTTTGTCTGCTTTATTTATCCACCTAAATACTGTAAAAAAATC
>ERZ860059.1317-NODE-1317-length-9530-cov-3.454037_pt1 | contig 9530 bp, 8 predicted proteins | sample MGYA00510113_ERZ860059 | MGnify/ENA primary metagenome ERZ860059 (study PRJEB30046, sample SAMN00715190) | human gut metagenome | study: EMG produced TPA metagenomics assembly of the A metagenome-wide association study of gut microbiota in type 2...
GGCGCGGGCAGTGATAAAGCTCGATGCGCTTGGCATAAAAATCCGCCGAAGCGCCAAACCTAGCGTTGAGCGCCGCCAGATTTTCTTCCAGCGACGAGGAAAGCTGCAGCATACGGTATCCCCCCTTTGCCTGCCAGTATTCCCCCACCAACGGTGCTTATTCAACCCACAAGGAGGGCCTTCTCGTGAAGCTTCTGATTTTCCGTACTCTGCTCATCTATCTCTGCGTTCTGTTCGCCATGCGGCTGATGGGCAAGCGTCAGCTGGGCGAACTGCAGCCCGAAGAGCTGGTATCCACCATTCTCATCTCAAATCTGGCGTCCATCTCCATCGAGTCGGAAGAAGTACCGGTGACGGCCAGCCTCATTCCCCTCTTCCTCATCGCGGCTTTGGAGCTGCTGGGGTCGGCGCTGAGCTTCCGCAGCCAGAAATTTTTCAACCTGATGTCGGGCCGTCCCAAGACGGTCATCTTAGACGGACAAATCGACCAGAACGCTCTGCGCACCCTCCGGCTGACGACTGCCGACCTGCTGGAAGCACTGCGTGGCAAAAACATCTTTGATCCACGGGATGTTTCCTACGCCGTGGTGGAGACGAATGGCAGTCTCTCGGCGGCACTGCGCCCTGAGAAAGAGACCGCTACCCTCGCTGACTTGCAGCTGAAAGTGGAGCACAGCCACGCGACTATCCCCTTCGTGCTGGATGGGCAGGTGCTCGAGGAAAATCTGCACTGGTGTGGCAAAGACCGGGACTGGCTCGAGCGGACAGCGCAGGCCAATACCCTGCTGCCGGAGGAAATCCTGCTTTTAGTGGGCAACGAGACGGAAGACTATTTTCTGCTGAAAAAAGAGAGCCGCCACAAGGGCAGCTCCCGGTGAGAGGTGTGGAATGAAGCGAATTTATGCGTGTCTGTGCATCGTGGCAGTTCTGCTGGGTGTCGCCTTTTACAGCAGTTGGCGGGTGCAGAAGTTTGCAGAGGATATTTCGGACGACATCGACAACGCCATGGAGGCCATCCGGGACGAGGACCTCCCTTCCGCGCGGCAGGCACTGGCCGAGGGCGCTGAACTCTGCGACAAAATGCGGGAAGGGATGAATCACCTGCTCCGCACACAGGACTTCACGGAACTGGAAGCCGCCCTTCGCGCTGCGGACGGACATCTCGAACTGAATGCCCCCGAGGAAGCATTTGGTGAACTGCGCCGGGCGCAGGTTCAGGTGGAGACGCTGGAATGGCTGTCGCGGAGACTTGTGTAATTAAATCATTGGGGCATAACTATATTTCGTGTAATCTATATTATTCGAAATTGCATCGTCTTGTTCCAGCATAAAATAAGTCTTATAAAATGGATTTCATCCGCAAGGCTATCCGATATTTCCATTGTGCTATCGTTATTTTTCTTCGTAGTAATTCAATTTGTAAGAGGCTGTCATTAAGTGTCCCCGGCTATATGGATTTTTATATGTCCCATCTTTCAGCGTATCTTCCGAAAGATGCAGACCTTATAGAAAAAGTTCTTTTCCCGTGTCCAAGAGGCGCAAAAAGCGCCCCATCCCCTGCCCTGCGGCAGAGAATGGGGCGCTCGTGCTTTTTTACACTTTACTTCTTACGGTCGCCCATCAGCTTTTTCAGCTCATTGAAGAAGCTTTCGACGTCCGCAAACTGCTGATAGACCGAGGCAAAACGGACATAGGCCACCTCGTCGATTTTTTTCAGCTCCTGCATGGTCAGCTCACCGATGCGCACACTCGTCACCTCGCGGTCGTAGGTGCTCATCAGGGTCTGCTCGATGCTACTGACGGCGCGTTCCAGAGACTCGTAGCTCACCGGACGCTTGGCGCAGGCCCGAAGCATCGCGTTGAGCAGCTTCTGCCGGTCGAACGGCTCACGGGAGTTATCCTTTTTGATGACGATGAGCGGCACCGTTTCCACGACCTCGTAGGTCGTGAACCGCATATGGCAGTTCAGGCACTCCCGGCGGCGGCGGATGCGCTCGCTGTCTTCGGTAGGGCGGGAGTCGATGACTTTGGATTCCTCAGCGCCACAATAGGGGCATTTCATGGTCGTTCCTCCTAGATTCAGGACAGATTTGCGTCAGGATAGAAGCTCAGTTTTTCTTTGCGTTTTTGCGCTCGCTCCAAGCCACCCATGCGGAAGTGGAGACACACAGCGAAGTGTACACGCCGCTGAGCATGCCCATCATCAGGGGGAAAGCAAAGGTGAAGATGCTGTCCAGACCGTACAGCTTGGAGACGATGCACATCACACCCAGAGCCATCACCGTAGTGACGGTGGTGATGATGGTGCGGCGGGCAGACTGGTTGACGGAATGGTTGACCAGCTCTTCGAAGCTGGCCTTCTTGCCCAGCAGGCCGCGGTTCTCACGGATACGGTCGTAGACGACGACGGTATCGTTGATGGAGTAGCCGAGGATGGTGAGCATGGCGGCGATGAAATTGCCGTCCAGCGGGGCGCGCAGCAGCACGAAGGTGCCGAACACCACCATCAGGTCATTGAGCAGGGCCAGAACAGCCATCATGCCGCCGGTGAGGCCGCCGATCTTCTTGAAGCGGTAGGCGATGTAGGCGAGGATGAGCACCAGTGCGAACACCACGGCCACCAGACTCTTCTGAAGGAACTTGGTACCCATTGCGGCGCTGACATTGCTCAGAGAGAGCTGTGCAAAGGAGTTGTCGGGATAGCTCTCGTTCAGGGAGTCCAGCAGGGTCTGCACTTCGTCGGTGGTGACAGTCTCAGTGCCGGGCATCGAGATTTTCAGGGTCTGCTCCCCTGTCGCGACGTTCTCGCCGGTCTGCAGAGTCAGGCCGTTGCTGCCCAGTGCCTCGGAGGCGGTCTTCTGAACGGCAGACATCTCAAAGCTGTTCTCGTAGCTCAGGGTGATCATCGCACCACCGGTGAACTCGGTGTCCAGATGGACGCCCAGCACCACAGCGCAGAGGACGATGGCTACCATCAGGCAGGCGGAGAAGGTCAGGAAGCGCTTGCGCAGGCCGACGAAGTTGACCTGCTTCTTCTCTGCCGGGGTCTTGCCGGGAGCATCGGCACCGTAGAGGCGGGGGTCACGCAGAGCCTTGATCGAGGCAGCGCCCCGGATCATGGTACGGGTAGCGAAGATGCCGAACACGAAGTTGAGCAGCACGCCGGTGAGCAGCGTGTAACCGAAGGCGTAGATGGTGCCTGCGGTCGAGGGGCCGAAGGCGAAGAAGACGAAGTGCAGGGCCTTGGCAAAGAAGCCGTCAGACGGGCCGAAGGCACCCATCAGCACGATGGCGACGATGACGATGGTCACGTTGCCGTCGATGATGGGAGTCAGGCCGCGGGCAAAGCCGCTCTTGAGGGCGCCGTCAAGGCTCTTGCCGCTGCGCAGCTCTTCCTTGATTCGCTCGGCAGTGATGACGTTGGCATCAACACCCATGCCGATGGCGAGGATGATGCCGGCGATGCCGGGCAGGGTCAGGGTGAAGCTCCCAAACACCGGGAAGTAGCCGGAGACGAAGGCCAGCGTAGCCGCCACCTGACCGGCCAGAGCGATGCAGGCCAGGAAGCCGGGCAGACGGTACAGGGCCGTCATCAGAACCATGATGAGGGCGAAGGCGATGACGCCGGCCAGCACCATGGCGCTCAGGCTGTTCTCGCCCAGACTCGGGCTGATGGTGGAGTAGCTGTCCACCGTCAGCGCAAAGGGCAGAGAGCCGGAGTTGATCTGGCGGGCCATCTTGACGACATCCTCCTGCGTGAAGGGGCTCGATGCAGAACTGGTGATGATGGCAGAGCCGTCGGTGATGGCGGCGTTGACGCTGGCGGGGCGGACGTCGCCGGTCTGATACAGGCGGGTGGTCGCGTCGCCGAATGCCTTGGCGCCCTCATCGGTAAACTTGAGCGCCACATAGTACTCGGAGCTGCTGCCGTTGACGGGGCCGTACTGGGCAGCTGCGCTCTCCACCATCGAACCGTCGAGGACGAGCTCTCCGTCTGCGCTGCTCCCCTCGCGGAAGGTCAGATAGGCGGTGGTGCCGATCTCCTCAATGGCGGCTTCGGGGTCGAACTCCGTCTCGCCCGACTGCCACGGGAACTCGAGGATGAGGCTGTCGGAGTTGTTGTCCACATACAGCTCATAGTCGGTCACGTTGAGCGCGACCAGACGGTTCTCGATGACCAGCTGAGCTGCCTCGAGCTGGTCGTCGGTGGCGTCATAGCCGTCGGAGGGGACGAAGGTGACGTTGACGCCGCCCTTGATGTCCACACCAAAGCGGATGTCTTTCGCGCCCTTGATGTAGGTTGTGGTCACATCACCGTACTTGACTGCGACGCCAAAGAATGCCGTATAGACGAACGCCGCGATCAAAAGCACAGTGAGGACAAGTTGCCATGCTTTGCCTTTAGTTTTCATATGAATCGGGAAACCTCCAAATATAATAAGAAGCTGTTTTCATAACCATTGCACACCGCCTGAACTGCCTTTTGGCGCACTCTGGCTATGAAAACAACTTCCAAATCCCCGCTGCGCCGCGAGAGCGGCAGCGCAGCGGGGATCTTGTGCGATGAATCAGGCTTTCTCAGCCAGCAGCTTCTCGACTGCGGCCAGACGGACGCAGACACAGAGCAGGTCGGACGCAGTCTCCACTTCGTCCAGGCTGGGATACGTGGGCGCGATGCGCAGATGGGCATCGTCCGGGTCCTTGTGGTAAGGGTAAGCGGAGCCTGCGCCGGTGAGGGTCAGGCCGCAGTCCTTGCACAGCTGGGCCACACGCTTGGCGCAGCCGGGCATGACGTAGAGGCTGATGAAGTAGCCGCCCTTGGGGTTCGTCCAGTGGGCGATGTCGCCGCAGGGAGTCAGCTCCTCGTTGAAGGCCGTCTTGACGGCATCAAAGCAGGGTACCAGACGGCGGCGGTGCTTTGCCATGTGGGCCAGAACGCCTTCCTTGTTCTTGAGGAAGCGGACGTGACGCAGCTGGTTCATCTTATCATAGCTGATGATCATGACCGAGAAGCGCTTGCAGATGTACTTCATCATGGCTTCGCTGCAGGCCAGCGCAGAAACGCCTGCGCCCGGGAAGGTGATCTTGCTGGTAGAGGTGAACATGAAGACGCGGTCCTCAGTGCCGTACTTCTTGCACTCGTTCAGCAGGACAGGAGTCTCGATGATCTCGTCCGTCAGGTGGTGGACGATGTAAGCCTCATCCCAGAAGATCTTGAAATCAGGAGCAGCGGTCTTCATCTTGGCGAAGCGGTCGATGGTCTCGTCACTGTAGGTGTAGCCATCGGGGTTGGAATACTGAGGTACACACCAGATCCCCTTGATGGTATCATCCTCAGCCACCAGCTTCTCAACAACGTCCATATCAGGGCCGGTCGGAGTCATGGGAACGCTGATAAGCTCAAAGCCGAACTCCTCGGTGATGGCGAAGTGGCGGTCATAGCCGGGTACCGGGCAGAGGAACTTGCGCTTCTCCACCTGCGACCAGGGGCAGGGAGACTCGGGGAAGCCGAAGCAGTAGCCCATGGAAATGAGGTTGTACATGATCTGCAGGCTGGAGTTTCCGCCCACAAAGACTTCCTCGGGCTTGACGCCCATCACGTCGCCGAACAGCTCACGGGCCTCGTGCAGGCCCTCAAGGTCGCCGTAGTTGCGGGCATCGGTGCCGGCGTCGGTGGTGTAATCGGTCATCTGCAGCAGCCCCATTGCCAGGTCCATCTGGTGAGGGCCGGGCTTGCCGCGGGCCATATTCAGCTTCAGGCCCATTGCCTGAAATTTCTTGTAGTTTTCTTCCAGAGCTGCCTTCTCAGCAGTCAGTTCGTCGCGGGTCATCTCAAAATAATTTGCCATAACACACACTCCTTTATCGTACTTTCTGTTTCCCACAAAATGTCCGGCGCTGCCATCCGCAGAGCAGTCCCATGCCAGTGGGCCGTCCCGGTATTCCCCTTGCAGTTCCAGACTTTTATAGTTTACTACAATTTGGTCTCGGAAACAAGTCAGATGGCACAAAAAAGCCCCGCCAAAAAGCAAAAAGCTTTCAGCGGGGCTGCTCTTCCCTGCTGCGCGCTGACGCTCAGCTCAGGGAAGTCTGACTCTTATAGCGCTTGCGCACCGCACCGTACTCCATGTGCGCTTCGCCGCCCTCCACGGTGTCCTCGTCGATGGTGACGCGGATGATGGTGGGGTCGTTCGGCACATCGTACATGATGGGCATGAGGATGTTCTCCATCACGCTGCGCAGGCCGCGGGCGCCGGTCTTGCGCTCAATGGTCTTGCGGGCGATGGCATGGAGAGCCTCGTCGGTGATGTCCAGTTCCACATTGTCCATCGACAGCAGCTCTTTATACTGCTTGACCAGACTGTTGCGGGGCTCCTTCAGCACGCGCACCAGCGCATCCTCGTCCAGGTCGTCCAGCACGGTGATGACCGGCAGACGGCCGATCAACTCGGGGATGAGGCCGAACTTGACGAGGTCGTGGGGTTCGACCTTCCGCAGCAGGGCCTTTTCAGCTTCGCTGGAGTTATCCTTCAGCGCACTGCCGAAGCCCAGTGCAGACTTGTCGGTGCGGCGGAGGATATACTTGTCCAGACCGTCGAACGCACCGCCGCAGATAAAGAGAATATTCTTGGTATTTACCGGAATCATCTTCTGGTCCGGATGTTTACGGCCTCCCTGGGGAGGTACGTTCACCACAGAACCTTCGAGCAATTTCAGTAATCCCTGCTGTACGCCTTCACCGCTCACGTCGCGAGTGATGGAAGGATTATCTCCTTTACGGGCAATTTTGTCGATCTCGTCGATAAACACGATACCCTGTTCAGCTTCAGGTACATTATAATCTGCCACCTGAAGCAAACGGGTTAAAATACTTTCGATATCTTCGCCCACATAACCGGCCTCCGTCAGCACTGTAGCGTCTACAATAGTAAACGGCACGTGCAGTAACTTAGCAATCGTGCGTGCGAGCAACGTTTTCCCGGTTCCGGTACTACCCACCATAATAATGTTCGACTTTTCAATCTCCACATCATCACCGCTGTCTTTTTGCAACAGACGTTTATAATGGTTATAGACCGATACGGAAAGGAAGCGTTTCGCATCATCCTGTCCGATCACATACTGGTCGAGGAATTTCTTGATTTCTACCGGTTTGGGCAGTTCTTTTAAGTTGAGCTTGGTAGCTCCTGCACTTTTCTTGCTTTCTCCCAATGCTTCCTGAGTAATCTCATAAGCCTGGGTAGCACAGCTGTCGCAAATGTAGCCGCTCATTCCTGTAATCAGGAATCCGACTTCATTCTCCGACCGTCCACAGAAGCTACACCTTTTCTTTGTTTTTGAATCAGCCATTTTTATTTCTTAATCAATACCTCATCAATCATACCGTACTCTTTCGCTTCCTGAGCTGTCATCCAGTAGTCACGGTCAGAGTCCGCCCATACTTTATCGAAATCAGTATGCGAATGATCGGCGATGATCGTATAAAGTTCTTTCTTCAATTTCTGAATCTCACGAGCTGTGATTTCAATGTCCGATGCTTGTCCTTGCGCACCACCCATCGGTTGATGAATCATCACACGTGAGTGAGGCAATGCAGAACGTTTGCCTTCAGCACCGGCAACCAGCAATACGGCTGCCATTGAAGCTGCCATACCTGTACAGATGGTAGCAACATCGCTTGAAATAAACTGCATCGTATCATAAATGCCCAGTCCGGCATATACACTTCCGCCCGGAGAGTTGATATAGATAGAGATATCCTTACCCGGATCCACAGAATCCAGATACAACAACTGTGCCTGAAGCGTATTAGCTGTATAGTCATCAACTTGTGTACCAAGGAAAATGATGCGGTCCATCATCAAACGGGAGAAAACGTCGAGTTGAGTTACGTTCAACTGTCTTTCTTCCAGAATATAGGGATTCAAATACCCGGCCTGCGACTTAATCACATCATCCAATACCATGCCATTCATTCCTAAATGCTTGGTTGCGTATTTTCTAAAATCATCCATGTTAATTGTTCCTTTCTTATAAATTAAAAATAAACGTAAGTACAAAGAAACGAAAAAGAATACAGAGACACAAAAAAACACAGAGTTATAATTTTATAAAAACTCTGTGTTTCTGTGACTTTATATTTTATTCAACCGAATGATTACTCAAACATTTTATTGAATTCTTCGATCGAAACGTTCTTGTTTTCCAAAGTAACCTGCGCTTTCAGAGCAGCAGCAAGCTTCACTTCTACTACACGACTTACCAAATTATTGATAGTTTCTTTCTTCTTCAACATTTCCTGTGCATAGTTGTCAAGCACATCGTCAGGAATAGACAACATACCGTATTGAGCAAACTGTGCCTTTGTTGTTTCTCTAGCCATCTTCAGAACATCTTCCTGTTCTACTTTGATATCGTTTGCTTCAACCAACTGTTCCTTAATCAGGTGCCAAGTCAGTTCTTCAATGCTCTTATCATAGTTTTCAGCAACATATTCTTCTCCCTTTTCTTCGTTGTTCAGCAACATGATACGTTTCAGCAGGGCATCAGAGAATTCCAGTTTACCTACTTTTTCCATCATCACCTTACGAATGTCGATCAGGAATTTATAATCGCTGTCAGCCACAAATCTAGCTGCGATTTCTTCTTTAATCTTAGCGCGGAATTCTTCTTCAGTCTTCACAACACCTTCGCCGAATGCCTGGTCGAATACTTCCTGAGTCAATTCACCCGGAACAAAACGAGTGATTTCTTCTACCTGGAAGCTGAAATCAGACTTCACGTCTTTTGCAATTTCCTTGTCAATCTTCAACAAAGAACCCAGTTCGGCAGCATGTCCGTCATAAGCCACATTCGGATTGAACACCAATACATCATTTACTTTTGCATTAGCAAAAATAGCTTTCTGATCGTCGTTCTTCATGTAAGCAGGCATCAACACAGCAGCTTCTACCTGAATACCACCTTCTTTTGTGTTGCCTTCTTCGTCCAACTGTGCCAGCAGACCTTTCAGCATATCATTATCTTCGTAAGCGTCTACCTTATCATACTTGCCAGTGCGTTGAGTGTACATCTTCACCTGGTTGTCGATCATTTCGTCAGAAACTTCGATAGTATAATAATCCACTTTATCTTTAGCACTTACTTCTGCTTTAAATTCAGGTGCCAAAGCGATGTCGAATACGAAATCGAATTCTTCCATTGTATCGAAATCAATATTCTGTTGCTTTTCTTCGTTAGGCAACGGCTCGCCCAACATATTCACCTTATTTTCTTTAATATAATTGTAAACAGCTTCTTGCAGTGCCTTATTCACAACCTCTGCAATTACCGACTTACCATACATCTTTTTAATAAGACTTGTCGGAACCATACCTTTACGGAATCCCGGAATCTGTGCCTTCTGACGGAGTGACTTCAACTCTTTGTCTACTTTCTCCTGATAATCGGCTTTCTCAAGCTTTACAGTAAGCTCTGCGCTTACTTTGTCAATGTTTTGTAATGAAACGTTCATTCTGACAATTATTTAT
>ERZ860059.1318-NODE-1318-length-9512-cov-5.026012_pt1 | contig 9512 bp, 6 predicted proteins | sample MGYA00510113_ERZ860059 | MGnify/ENA primary metagenome ERZ860059 (study PRJEB30046, sample SAMN00715190) | human gut metagenome | study: EMG produced TPA metagenomics assembly of the A metagenome-wide association study of gut microbiota in type 2...
AATGTTTGTTTTTGTATTTCAAAATGAATAAAAATTTTCCATTTACAGATACTATTTCCAAATCGGAAAAGAATAATGGAGGAAAAGAAGATGAAAGCAACAGGGATTGTAAGAAGAATAGATGATTTGGGCAGAGTTGTTATTCCAAAAGAAATACGAAGAACATTAAGAATAAGAGAGGGCGATCCTCTGGAAATTTTTACGGACAGAAACGGTGAGGTTATTTTGAAAAAATATTCTCCAACAAAGATATTAACCTATTTATTCTTTTTTACAGCATTGATATTACTCCCTTCAATTTATATTGAAAGAAATATGTATGTAATAGATGAGATATCAGTAAAAGCAATAGTTTCATTATTATATATGGGAATATTTTCATCACTGATAGCTTTTTTGTTGCAACAAAAAGGAATAAAAAAAATAGGACCAGTAAAAGCAGCAGTATACACTAACTTGATTCCAATATACTCTATAATACTTTCAGCTTTGATTTTAGATGAAAAAGTAACAATAATACAAATAACAGCAATGTTATTGGTAATGTTTGCTATTATGATAAATATGAAAAAAAGACTTGATTAGCTTAATGAGATTACTATTTATTGTAACCATAAAAAATGCTGATAAAAGAAGTAGTTCTTCTATCAGCATTTTTGTTATATTATTTAAACTAGTAATAATATTGAATAGTTTCACTACTTTTACTGAATAAGTACTTAGAATGTATATCCCATATAGATTTCAAATAATGGAGAAGAGGAATCCAAATCATTAGACACCATTAAAGAAATAGGACCAAGGAATGTATCCCAGCCGATTCCACCACCATAACCATGATATCTTCTATCTCCAATGTCATAAGATTTCTGGAATGATAATCTATCAGATGAATAAGTCATCATATTATATTTTCCCACAAGGTAGAATGTATCTGTAAGTCTATATTGAATACCACTACGAATCATATAAAATTCATCTGTATATCTTCCCATCATAGGTAAACCTATAAATGAAAAAGATAAATCATTATCCCTCAATCCACCTAGTTTGAAAAGACTGCTGTTAGGAATATTTTCACCTGCTGTTTTTCCACCAGATATACCTAAGTTCATAGAGAATTTTTCAGTTACAGGAAGATAGAAATCACTAGAGAACATGAAGCCGTTATAATTTATATCTTTTCCTGTTATTCCTTGTGTATTGAAACCTTCAAAACGTAAAACGTTTCCCTTTGATGGGAAATTTTTTTTATTAAGAGTATCGATATAAAGATATATACCAGTAGAAACAGTTTGATAACTTTCATGGAAGTCTCTATATGCTCTACTTCCACTAGAATATTTATTATCTGTATCTTGGTATCCTAGAGTTAATCCTGTAACAACATTATTGGATATTGCTGTACCAAGAGATAAAGTAGTTTTAAAAGTATTTGAATCATATGTTGAAACTTTATTTCCATCATTAAAAATAAACAATGGGTCAACTTCATAACCTATACTTGCAGCAGTTAAAATTTTAATTCTTCCTAATTCATAAAATGAGAGATTATTGAGAGCTATTTTAGGATAACTTGATGCTTCAGCTTTTATAGTATAGTTTCTAGTCCATAATCCAAAGTTTGGAATAGTTGCAGATATATTCATAGAACCACCATAATTAGAAGCATAATTAAGTGAAGCATTGATATTTATTCCATCTTTTTCTTTTACTTTGAATATGATAGTATCTCCATCTATTTCATAAAAGGCTCTTTCTATATAGCTTACAGAATAAATTCTTTTTGTCCAGTCATTTAAATCAGCTCTGCTAAATTGCTTGTTATTAACATTTGGCATAAGATTTTTAACTTTTTTTTCAGTAAGAATTTCATTTCCAACAAGTTTTATATTTTTTATCAGTATTGGCTTTTCTTTAAGACTTTTTTCTTTGATTTTTTTAAACTCTTCAGGATAACTTAAATTTTCCAATATATATCCATATTTTTCAGCAGCTTTTTCTCCTTCATCAACAAGTCCTGAAAGGTTACTGAAATCAATTGTATCATGGTCTTTTACATCTGGAACTATTAAAATATCTGCCAGTCTTTTATGTAGTTCTACTTTTCTATTTCCATTATATGTAGCAAGTTTATCTAAAATAGTTATAAGATTTGATTTTTCATTTATTTTAGAAGCTTCAGCAGAGATATCAACAGCTATAATTATATCAGCTCCTAATGAAAGAGCCACATCTATAGGGAAATTATTAACAACTCCTCCATCTACATAAAATTTTCCATTATCTTCTACTGGTTCAAGAAAACTAGGTATAGCCATACTTTTAAATGTAGCAAGAGCAAGATCACCATCTCTCAAAACTACTTCTTTTCCAGTCTGCAAATCAGTAGTAACAGCTCTATATTGAATAGGAAGTTCATTAAAATTTTTGATATTTTCAGCTCTGTTGAATATTTCTTTTAATTGTAAATAAATATTTTCTCCATTTAAAAATCCCATAGGGAATGATAATTTAAGATTTTTATCTATACTGACAGTAAAAGGATATTTATCATTTTCTATTTTATCTTCTATATTTTTTAAATTTCTATCCTTTGAATTTGTAAGGAGTGAAGTAAATTTAAGATTAAGTATGGTTTTTTCTATCTCATCTGGAGAATATCCAATAGAATACATTCCACCAACTATACTTCCCACACTTGTTCCTATTATTATATCTACAGGAATCTGATATTTTTCGAGAACTTTAAGAACTCCAACATGGGCAGCTCCTTTTGCACCTCCACCACTTAGGACGAGGGCTATTTTAGGTCTACTTTCAGAAACAGGAGCTTTATCTGCAATATGAGTATCTGTACTTTCAATTTTTTCTTTTAAAAGCTCCAAATGAGCTTGCTGCATCTTCAATTCTTCTATAGCTTTATTGATGGCATCTACTTTAGAGGCTTTAGACTGAACTCCATCAGAAAATGAGAAAGAAAACATCAGAATAAATAAATGAAGAATTAAGATTTTTTTTGCCATAGTAATGCATCTCCCTGAGTAAAGTTATTAACATATAATTCTATCATAAAATTATGAAAGGAGTAAGAAAAACTTTTGTAAATACTTTGACCTTTACAATAAATCGGGAATGTGTTAAGATTTTAGATGGAAAATATATGGAAGAAATTAGGAGAGATAGAGATGGCACTTCTGCAGGTAAATAATTTATTTATGGGATTTACAGGGGAAACTTTGTTTAAGAATATAAGCTTTTCAATAGATGAAAAGGACAAAATAGGAATGATAGGAGTGAATGGAGCAGGGAAAAGTACTCTTATTAAAATACTTTTGGGTTTGGAATATGATGAGGTTGATCCTGAAACAAATCAAAGGGGAACAATATCAAAAAAAGGTGGATTAAAAATAGGATATCTTTCACAGCATCCTAATCTTAATCCAGATAATACTGTTTTTGAAGAATTGATGACAGTTTTTTCTAATGTTCAGAATGATTACCATAGAATACAAGAATTAAATGTTATATTGGCAGAAAATCTTGATGATTTTGATAAAACAATGGAAGAACTAGGTACTATCACAGCAAGGTATGAGCAAAATGAGGGATATGCAATAGAATATAAGGTAAAGCAGATATTGAATGGACTTAGTTTGGCAGAATCTTTATGGAATTCAAAAATAAGTGATTTGTCTGGAGGGCAGCTTTCAAGGGTAGCATTAGGAAAAATTCTTTTGGAAGAACCTGAGCTTTTGATACTAGATGAACCTACTAACCACTTGGATTTAAATGCTATTGAGTGGTTAGAGAAAATATTAAAAGACTATAAGAAAGCTTTTATTCTTATTTCACATGATGTTTATTTTTTAGATAATGTAGTAAATAGAATATTTGAAATAGAAGGAAAAACTTTAAAGACATATAATGGAAACTATACAGATTTCACTATTCAGAAGGAGGCTTATTTGTCAGGAGCTGTAAAAGCTTTTGATAAAGAACAGGATAAGCTGAGAAAGATGGAGGAATTTATTAGAAGGTATAAAGCAGGAGTAAAATCCAAACAGGCAAGAGGAAGAGAAAAGATACTTAACAGAATGGAAAAAATGGAAAATCCTGTTATTACAACTAAAAAAATAAAACTTAAGTTTGAAACTGATACTACAAGTGTAGATTTAGTATTGAGAATAAAAGATTTAGCAAAATCTTTTGATGGGAAAGAAATATTCTCTAATTTAAATCTTGACATATATAGAGGAGATAGAATTGGAGTAATTGGAAAAAATGGTGTGGGAAAATCTACTTTGTTAAAAATGATAAATGGTATGGAAAAACAGAGTAAGGGAGAATTTAAAATAGGGGATAGGGTAAAAATTGGTTATTATGATCAAAACCATCAAGGATTGGACCCTAAGAAAACTGTTTTGGAAGAGCTTATGTATCATTTTGTATTAAGTGAAGAAGAAGCAAGAAATATATGTGGAGGATTTCTTTTTACAGAAGATGATGTGTATAAAGAAATATCTAGTTTAAGTGGAGGAGAAAAAGCAAGAGTGGCATTTATGAAGCTTATGCTAGAAAAACCTAATTTTTTGATACTAGATGAGCCTACTAACCATTTGGATATATATTCAAGAGAGATATTGTCTGAATCTCTTGAAGATTATACAGGAACAATATTGGTAGTATCACATGATAGAAATTTTTTAGATTGTGTTGTTAATAATATATATGAAGTAAAAAAAGATGGAGCAGAACTTTTTAAAGGGGATTATAATTCTTATTTAAATCAAAGAGAAGAAGTGAAAGAAAAGGATACTAAGGCTTCTCTTAATTTTGAAGAGCAGAAAAGAAATAAAAATAGAATATCATCTCTTGAAAAGAAAATATTAAAAGCTGAGGCAGATGTAGAAAAACTTGAAGAAAAAAAATCTGCAAAAGAAGAAGAGTATAATAAAGCAGGAATAGAAAATAATGTAGATAAGCTCATAGAAATTCAAAAAGAACTGGAAGAATTAGACATGGAGATACTTTCATTAATGGAAGAATGGGAAGGATTGGAAAATGAATTAAAAACTTTAAAAAATACTTTCTAAATTTGATAAAGTATGATATAATTGTAAAGATTTATAAATATAACCTTAGCTTTATATTGACTTTTTGAAACAAAGTGATTATAATATTTAAGTTATAATATATAAAATTATTTTAAATTAATAGGAAGGAGGGTAAAATGCCTACTTTAAGTCAATTAGTAAAAAATGGAAGAGACACTTTACTAGAAAAGAAAAAATCACCAGCATTACAAGGAAACCCACAAAGAAGAGGAGTTTGTGTAAGAGTTTATACAACTACACCTAAAAAGCCAAACTCAGCTTTAAGAAAGGTTGCCAGAGTAAAATTAACTAATGGAATCGAAGTTACTTGCTACATTCCAGGAGAAGGACACAATTTACAAGAACACTCAATCGTACTTGTAAGAGGTGGAAGAACAAAAGACTTACCAGGGGTTAGATACAAAGTTATTAGAGGAGCTTTGGATACAGCTGGAGTTGCAAAAAGAAAACAATCAAGATCTAAATATGGAGCTAAAAAAGCGTAATTATAGGGAGGTGAACAGTTAAAAATGTCAAGAAGAAGAGCAGCAATAAAAAGAGATGTACTACCTGATTCTAGATACTCAGATAAAGTAGTTACTAAAGTTATCAATTCAATTATGTTAGATGGGAAGAAAGCTATCGCTGAAGGAATATTCTACTCAGCTATGGATTTAATAAAAGAGAAAACTGGTCAAGAGGGGTATGACGTATTTAAACAAGCATTAGAAAATATCAAACCTCAAATCGAAGTTAGATCAAGAAGAATCGGAGGAGCTACATACCAAGTTCCAGTTGAAGTAAGAGTTGAAAGACAACAAACTTTAGCAATTAGATGGTTAACACTTTATACAAGACAAAGAAAAGAATATGGTATGATCGAAAAATTAGCAGCAGAATTAATCGCAGCAGCTAATAATGATGGAGCAACTATAAAGAAAAAAGAAGATACTTATAAAATGGCAGAAGCAAATAGAGCTTTCGCACATTATAAAATCTAGTTTTTTTATAGACGGCAGAGGTTAACTTTATTCATTTTTTTTGAGGAGGAAATACTTAATGGCTAGGAAAGTTTCTTTAGATATGACTAGAAACGTTGGAATTATGGCTCATATCGATGCAGGAAAAACTACTACTACTGAAAGAATCCTATTCTATACAGGAGTAGAGCATAAGCTAGGAGAAGTTCATGAAGGTGGAGCTACAATGGACTGGATGGAACAAGAGCAAGAAAGAGGTATCACTATCACTTCTGCTGCAACAACTTGTTTCTGGAGAGAACATAGAATAAATATAATAGACACACCAGGACACGTGGACTTTACAGTTGAGGTTGAAAGATCTCTAAGAGTTTTAGATGGAGCAGTTGCAGTGTTCTCAGCAGTTGATGGGGTGCAACCTCAATCAGAAACTGTTTGGAGACAAGCTGATAAATATCAAGTACCAAGAATCGCATTCTTTAACAAAATGGATAGAATTGGTGCTGACTTCAATATGTGTGTTGGAGATATTAAAGATAAATTAGGATCAAATCCTGTACCTATTCAATTACCAATTGGTGCAGAAGATTACTTTGAAGGAGTAATTGACCTAATCACTATGAAAGAAATTATCTGGCCTGTTGATTCAGATAATGGACAAAAATTTGAAGTAAAAGAAATTAGAGCAGAATTAGCTGAAAAAGCTGAAGATGCAAGACAATTCATGTTAGAATCAGTTGTTGAAACAAGTGATGAATTAATGGAAAAATTCTTTGGTGGAGAAGAAATCACTGAAGCAGAAATTAAGGGAGCTCTTAGAAAAGCAACTATTGCTAATATGATTGTTCCAGTAACTTGTGGAACAGCATTTAAAAACAAAGGAATACAAGCATTACTTGATGCTATTGTTGATTATATGCCAGCACCTACAGACGTTGCAATGGTAAAAGGAACTGATATGAAAGATTCTTCTATTGAAATAGAAAGAGAAATGTCAGATGAGGCTCCATTTGCAGCTCTAGCATTTAAAGTTATGACAGACCCATTTGTTGGAAAATTAACATTCTTCAGAGTTTACTCTGGTATTGTAGAAAAAGGAACTTATGTTTTAAACTCTACAAAGGGTAAAAAAGAGAGAATGGGAAGAATACTTCAAATGCATGCTAATAAAAGAGAAGAAATTGAAGCAGTTTACTGTGGAGATATCGCAGCAGCAGTAGGATTGAAAGAAACTACTACTGGAGATACTCTTTGTGCAGAAAATGCTCCAATAGTTCTTGAAAAAATGGAATTCCCAGATCCAGTTATCTCAGTTGCTGTTGAACCAAAAACAAAAGCTGACCAAGAAAAAATGGGAATTGCTTTATCAAAACTTGCTGAGGAAGATCCTACTTTCAAAGTTAAGTCTGATGAAGAAACTGGACAAACAATCATTTCAGGAATGGGAGAACTTCACCTTGAAATTATTGTTGACAGAATGAAAAGAGAATTCAAAGTTGAATCTACAGTAGGAAAACCACAAGTTGCTTACAGAGAAACAATTCTTGGAACTACAGATCAAGAAGTTAAATATGCAAAACAATCTGGAGGTAAAGGACAATACGGACACGTTAAGATTATCCTTGAACCAAATCCAGGTAAAGGATTTGAATTTGTTAATAAAATCACTGGAGGAGTTATTCCTAGAGAATATATTCCAGCAGTAGAAAAAGGAAGTAGAGAAGCTCTAGAAAGTGGAGTTGTAGCTGGATATCCAGTTGTTGATGTAAAAGTAACTCTTTATGATGGATCATACCATGAGGTTGACTCATCAGAAATGGCGTTTAAACTTGCAGGATCAATGGCTGTAAAACAAGCTGCTGCTAAATCTAATCCAATAATCCTTGAACCAGTATTCAAAGTAGAAGTAACTACTCCAGAAGAATATATGGGAGATATTATAGGAGACCTTAACTCAAGAAGGGGAATGATAGGTGGAATGACAGACAGAAATGGTGCTAAAATCATTGATGCTAAAGTTCCTTTATCTGAAATGTTTGGATATGCTACTGACTTAAGATCTAAATCTCAAGGAAGAGCAACTTACTCTATGGAATTTGCTGAATACATTCAAGTACCAGCTTCTATCCAAAAAGGAATTCAAGAAGAAAGAGGAAAATAATCTTTCTTACATATGGTAACTTTATAAAGGGTTGGCATTATAAAGTGCCAACCATAAAAAATAAAATATAAAAATTAGGAGGAGAATTTAAATGGCTAAAGAGAAATTCGAAAGAAGCAAACCCCATGTAAACATTGGAACAATTGGACACGTTGACCACGGAAAAACAACTACAACAGCAGCTATTTCTAAAGTTTTATCAGATTTAGGACTAGCTAAAAAAGTTGATTTTGATAAAATTGACGTAGCTCCAGAAGAAAGAGAAAGAGGAATCACTATTAATACAGCTCATATTGAGTATGAAACAGAAAAAAGACACTATGCTCACGTTGACTGTCCAGGACATGCTGACTATGTAAAAAACATGATTACAGGAGCAGCGCAAATGGACGGAGCTATCCTAGTTGTATCAGCAGCAGATGGACCAATGCCTCAAACAAGAGAACACATCCTACTATCAAGACAGGTTGGAGTTCCTTATATCGTAGTATACTTAAATAAAGCAGATATGGTAGACGATCCAGAATTACTAGAACTAGTAGAAATGGAAGTAAGAGAACTACTAACTGAGTATGGATTCCCAGGAGATGATATTCCAGTAATAACAGGATCATCTTTAGGAGCACTAAATGGAGAGCAAAAATGGGTAGATCAAATAATGGCGCTAATGAACGCAGTAGATGAGTATATCCCAACTCCAGAAAGAGCAGTAGATCAACCATTCTTGATGCCAATAGAAGACGTGTTCACAATAACAGGAAGAGGAACAGTTGTAACAGGAAGAGTAGAAAGAGGAATAGTAAAAGTAGGAGAAGAATTAGAAATAATAGGAATCAAACCTACAGCAAAGACAACATGTACAGGAGTAGAAATGTTTAGAAAACTACTTGACCAAGGACAAGCAGGAGATAACATAGGAGCTCTATTAAGAGGAACAAAAAAAGAAGATGTAGAAAGAGGACAAGTACTAGCAAAACCAGGAACAATCCTACCACATACAGGATTCAGATCAGAGGTATATGTACTAACTAAAGAAGAGGGAGGAAGACATACACCATTCTTCTCAGGATATAGACCACAATTCTACTTCAGAACTACAGATATAACAGGAGCAGTAACATTACCAGAGGGAGTAGAAATGGTAATGCCAGGAGATAACATTGAAATGAGAGTAGAATTAATCCACCCAATAGCAATGGAAACAGGATTAAGATTCGCAATCAGAGAAGGTGGAAGAACAGTAGCTTCTGGTGTAGTTGCTGAAATTACTAAATA
>ERZ860059.1330-NODE-1330-length-9437-cov-5.050629_pt1 | contig 9437 bp, 8 predicted proteins | sample MGYA00510113_ERZ860059 | MGnify/ENA primary metagenome ERZ860059 (study PRJEB30046, sample SAMN00715190) | human gut metagenome | study: EMG produced TPA metagenomics assembly of the A metagenome-wide association study of gut microbiota in type 2...
GGTGCGGCCGGGTACCCCGTCGAGCAGGTACTCTCCGCTGGTGGGTGTGTCCAGACAGCCCAGCTGGTTCAGCAGCGTGGATTTTCCCGAGCCGGAGGTTCCCATGATGGTGACGAACTCGCCTTCCTGAATCTTGAAGGAAACGCCGCGCAGGGCATGTACGGTCTCTTCGCCTACGATGAAGTCTCTCCGCACGTTCTGCAGTTCTATTACGGTCTTCTTTTCTTCACTCATGGCTGTACCTGTTATTTCCGGGGAGGTCCGGGGGCGAAGGGGCTTCTTGCCTCGTCGGCCTCATCCTGCGTTCCGTCGGTCTCGCCCGGCACGGACAGGGTAACGTCGGTGATGACTTCGGTCCCCTCTTTCAGGCCGCCGGTGATCTCGGTGCGGGTGCCGTTGGTGATGCCCGTCTGTACGGCGTATGCCTTGATGGTGTTGCCTTCGCGTACCCACAGCTTGTGGGCGGCGTTGCAGTCGGCTATCTTGTTTTCCTTACCCACCGTCTCTTTTGTCGGTGTGAAACGCAGGGCTTTCGTCGGGACGCTCACGATGCCGTCGCGCTCCAGCGTGAATATCGTGACGTTGGCCGTGAGGCCCGGTTTCAGCTTCAGGTCCTTGTTGGGTGCGGAGATGACCACCTCGTAAGTCACCACGTTGTTCTCGGTGGTGCCTTCCTGCCTCACCTGCGTCACCTGTCCGTCGAACGTCAGGTCGGGAAAGGCGTCGACGGTGAATGTCACGCGCTGCCCTTCCTTCACCTCGCCTATGTCGGCCTCGTCCACATTCGCGATGACGCGCATGTCCGTCAGGTCCTGGGCGATGGTGAAGAGGGTAGGCGTGCTGAAGGAGGCTGCCACGGTCTGTCCCTCCTCCACCGATTTGTTCAGAATCACCCCGTCGATGGGAGAGGTGATGGTGGCGTAGGAGAGGTTGCGTTCAGCCTTTGCCAGTGATGCCTGGCTGCTTTCGTAGTTGCTCTTGGCCTTCTCGTAGTTATAGACGGACTGCTCATAGTCCGTGGCGGCGATGAGCTGCTTTTCGTTCAGCGTCTTGTTGCGCTCGTAGAGTTTTTTCTGGTACTCGTATTCGGCCTTTGCACCGTTGTAGGCGGCGCGTTGCGAAGCGAGTTCGCTTTGCAGTGTCACGCGGTCCATCTCGGCAATGAGTTGGCCTTTGGTTACTACGGAATTGTAGTCTACATGAATCTTGTCGATGATACCGCTCACCTGGGTACCCACTTCCACTTCCGTCACCGGTTCGATGGTCCCCGTGGCGGTTACGGATTCGGAAATCTCGCCTTTATGGATGGTTGCTGTGGCGTAGGTCACCTTGTGCTTGGCCTTGGCACCACCGAAGAGCCATACGCCGCCGCCCACTATGATTACGGCAGCTACGGCAATGAGGATGATTCTTTTTTTGTTCATATATATAAGGTATTATAATTCGATTTTTTCTCCTTGATAAAACTTCAGTAGCTGCATATTCAGTATGGCCATGTATTTGGCTTGCAGTGTCTCCTGCTGTGCGCTGAGCAGATTGCTTTTCTCAGTCAGCAGTTCTACGGTATTCTTCATGCCCAGGTTGAACTGCTCTTGAATCAGTTCATAGCTGGTCTGCGTACTTTTCAGTTTCTCTGTGGCGGCGGCGTAGCGCTGCTGGGCGCTGTTGGCATCGAGCCAGAGGGTTTCGATGGTCTTGTACAGCGTTTTTTGGTCGTCCAGCAGGTCCAGTTCGCTGGTCTGCTTCTGAATCTTGGCTTTCTCTACGGCACTCTTGGTCTGCCGGTTGCTGAAGATAGGCACGCTTACGGTGAAGCCCAGCGAGTTGTTCCAGTTCTGTTTGACTTGCTCGCTGAAGGTGAAGTCATTGCCGTTGGCATGGCTGGTTCCGATGCCGGCGCTGAGGCTCAGCGTAGGCAGATAGCCAGCGCGGGCAATTTTGATGTCGAGGTCGGATGTCTGTATATTCAGTTTGCCGGCTTCTATTTCCGGACGGAGCACGAGGGCAGAACGGTAAACGTCCGTTTTGGTGGGCAGGGGTGCCAGTACGTTTTCCGTGCCGAGTGTGGGGATGTAGAGGTTCATCTCGGATTCGCCGTCCAGTTCCAGGAGTTGTTTCAGTTGTAGTTTGTAGTCTTGCAGGGTGGCTTGTGCTGTCACCAGCTGGTACTTGTCGGTACTCACTTGCGCTTCCAGTTGTGCCAGGTCGCTTTTGGCTATGCTTCCTGCTTCGAGAAGTTGGCGGGCGCGTTCGCATTCGGCTTGGCTCACTTCCAGGGTCGATTCGTTCACTTTCACGGCTTCGGCGGCGTAGAGTATCTGTACGTAGGTTTGTGCGATACTTTCTTCGATGCTGTTCTCGCTCTGTGCTACGCTAAGTTCGGCAATGCGGTTGTTCAGTTGCTGTTGTTTGATGGTGTTGAGGCGCTTCCCGCCGTTGTAGAGGGTCCAGTTGGCATCGATGCCGTAGCTGCCGTTATAGGAAGTCTTGCTCTGGCTGCTGGTGATGTTGTCGCCGTCGATGATGGTGTTTGTCTCGCTCTTCGGGCGATTCACGACACGCTGGCTCACACTGGCCGAAAGGCTGGGGAAGAGAGCGGCTCGGGCGGTCTTTACATCTACCTGGGCACTTTCCGCGTTGAGGCGGTTCTTGCGGATGGTGATGTTTTGCTGCAAGGCATAGTCGATGCACGCTTGCAAGTCCCATTGGGCGGGCAGGCTGTCGGCTGGCTGCTCGGAACTGCCGGGTATCTGCGTGGAAGTGCCGTTTTGGGCGGCCACTCCCATGCAGCTTGCCATACATAGCGCTATCACTGTCAATCTTTTTACGTTCGTCATATCTTCGTTATTCTATGGTTTTACATTTGCAAATGTAGTGGGGTAGAGAAAGGATTGCAAAAGTGATAGACGTTGAGTGAATTTTCCTCGCCTAAAATCTTTTTTGTACCGATGAATGGGAGAAGTCTTTTTTCTGTTCAACTTTTCACCTTTTTATTTGTTCTTTATATAAAAGTATTTTATATTTGTAATCATTATAATTTTATCGGCATGAAACAGACTGCGGTAAACATTTGGCGTTTTTATTTGGAAGGTTTTCGAAGTATGACGTTAGGGCGTACTTTGTGGCTTATCATTCTTGTGAAGTTGTTCATCATGTTTTTCATTCTCCGCCTTTTCTTCTTCCCACGGTTTCTGAATACCCCCGTGGTGGGCGATGACAAGGAAGGCTATGTCAGTAATGAGCTTATCCATCGGAGTCTGGGCGACTAAACACGGAGACACAGAGTTTATTTCCTTGCCCTTATAAATTCTCCGTGTCTCTCTGTTCTTACCCGATAACTTAAAAACTTAATAACTCATAACTTATAACTTGATTCTTATGCTTGGACACATTGACACTTCCCTGATTGACTGGTCGAGAGCCCAATTTGCCTTGACCGCCATCTATCACTGGATTTTTGTGCCGCTGACACTTGGACTGGCGGTAATTATGGGCATCATGGAGACAGCGTACTACCGTACGGGTGACGAATTTTGGAAACGTACTGCCAAATTCTGGATGAAGATTTTCGGTATCAACTTTGCTATTGGTGTAGCAACCGGTATTATTCTGGAATTTGAATTCGGTACGAATTGGAGTAATTACAGTTGGTTTGTGGGCGACATCTTCGGTGCGCCGCTTGCCATCGAGGGTATTTTGGCTTTCTTTATGGAAGCAACGTTTATCGCCGTCATGTTCTTCGGCTGGGATAAGGTGAGCAAGCGTTTCCACCTGGCATCTACTTGGCTCACGGGGCTGGGCGCCACGATTTCTGCCTGGTGGATTCTGGTTGCCAATGCGTGGATGCAGAATCCCGTAGGTATGGAGTTCAATCCCGATACGGCACGCAACGAGATGGTGGACTTCTGGGCTGTGGCAACTTCGCCGATGGCTGTCAATAAGTTCTTCCATAGCGTGCTGTCCGGCTGGGTGCTGGCTGCCGTGTTTGTAGTAGGCGTAAGCTGCTGGTATCTGTGGAAGAAGCGCGAGAAGAAATTTGCGCTGGCAAGTGTAAAGATTGCCGCATGGGTAGGTCTGTGTGCCGCTGTGCTCTCTGCCTGGACGGGTGATGGCTCGGGCTATCAGGTGGCGCAAAAGCAGCCGATGAAGCTGGCTGCTATGGAAGGCTATTATGAAGGGCGGCAAGGTGCCGGATTGGTAGCGTTCGGGCTGCTGAATCCTGCCAAGCAGACACCGCAGGACGGAGTAGACCCATTCCTTTTCCGTGTGGAAATTCCGAAGATGCTGTCGCTGCTTGCCGAGCGCAAGATGGATGCTTTTGTTCCCGGCATCAATGACCTGCTGAAAGGTGGATATCCGTTGAGCGATGGTACCGTAGCGCTTTCGGCAGAGGAGAAAATAGAAAAAGGAAAAACGGCTATCGGTGCGTTTGCCGCCTATCGTGCAGCCAAGGCTGCGGGCAATGAGGCAGATGCAGAGGTGGCTGCCAAAGTGTTGAAAGATAATGTAGCCTATTTCGGTTATGGTTATATCAAGGACGTGAACGAGCTGGTGCCCAATGTGTCCCTTACGTTCTACATGTTCCGTGTGATGGTGATGTTGGGTGGATACTTCATCCTCTTCTTTATTGTGGTGCTGTTCCTGGCCTATAAGAAAGACTTGTCGCGGATGCCATGGATGCATTGGGTGGCTATGCTCACCATTCCGCTGGGCTATCTGGCTGGACAAGCCGGATGGGTGGTTGCCGAGTGTGGTCGTCAGCCGTGGGCCATCCAAGATATGCTGCCCACGAGTGCCGCCATCTCTAAGCTGGATGTAGGCTCCGTGCAGATCACGTTCTTTATTTTCCTGGTACTTTTCACTGTCATGCTGATTGCTGAGGTGGGAATTATGCTGAAGGCTATTCGCAAAGGTCCTGAAACCGAAACGCACACACCGTCACATAACTCATAACTCATAACTTATAACTCATAACTCACAATGAATGCTTATATATTTCTTCAACACTATTGGTGGTTTGTAGTCTCTTTGCTGGGAGCACTACTGGTATTCCTGCTGTTCGTGCAGGGAGGTAATTCGCTTCTGTTCTGTCTGGGGAAGACGGAGGAGCAGAAGAAGATGATGATTAATTCTACGGGACGGAAGTGGGAGTTCACGTTTACAACGCTCGTCACGTTTGGAGGTGCGTTCTTTGCTTCGTTTCCGTTGTTCTATAGTACCAGTTTCGGAGGGGCCTATTGGCTGTGGATGATTATTCTGTTCAGCTTTGTGTTGCAGGCTGTCAGCTACGAGTTTCAGTCGAAGGCGGGAAATCTGCTGGGCAAGACAACGTATCGCACGTTCCTGGTGATAAACGGAGTGGTAGGTCCGGTATTGCTGGGTGGGGCAGTGGCCACGTTCTTCACGGGGTCTAACTTCTATATCAATAAAGGGAATATCGCAGATGCGGCAATGCCGGTTATCAGCCAATGGGCTAACGGCTGGCATGGGTTGGATGCGTTGCTTAATCCGTGGAATGTGGTGCTGGGGCTGGCTGTGTTCTTCCTGGCACGTATCTTGGGAGCGCTTTATTTTATTAATAATATCAATGAGGATGATTTGGTGAAACGCTGCCGCCGGGCACTTTGGGGAAATACGGCGTTGTTCCTGGTATTCTTCCTGGCCTTCGTCATCCGCACGTTGCTTGCCGACGGCTATGCTGTACGCCCGGAAACGGGAGAGGTGTTCATGGAACCTTACAAGTATCTGACGAACTTCCTGCAGATGCCAGTAGTGCTGCTTGTATTCCTGGTTGGTGTGGTGGCTGTGCTCTGGGGCATTATCCGCACGCTGTGGAAGCCGGCATTCGACAAGGGTATCTGGTTTGCCGGTGCAGGGACGGTGCTTACGGTATTGGCACTGCTGCTTGTGGCAGGCTATAACAATACGGCCTATTATCCGTCTACCCACGACCTGCAAAGCTCACTCACGTTGGCAAACAGTTGCTCGAGCCAGTTCACACTGAAGGTTATGGCTTATGTCTCTATCCTTGTTCCTTTCGTTCTTGCCTACATCTTCTACGCTTGGCGCAGTATCGACAATCGCAAGATTGATGCGAAGGAGATGGAAGAGGGAGGACACGCGTATTAATTAAAAATTAAGAATTAAAAATTAAAGGAGGATGTGTCATCTGTGTGCTATTAACTGTTTTGATACATCCTCTTCTTATTCTTTTGTCCGCTTCTCATTTAGCTGGAATTTGGGTACCAGTTTCATCAATCGTAGAATCTGTCCTTGCCTTTTCTTTATGTAAGGGGAGGGGTGTGCTGAGTCGAAGCGTATGGGGTTGGGCAATGTTGCCGCTATTAGTGCGCACTGTCCGGCAGAGAGCTTGGCTGCTGTAGTCTTGAACTTGTATTTGGCGGCAGCTTGTGCGCCATAGATGCCTTTTCCCATTTCGATGGAGTTGAGATAGACCTCCATGATACGTTCTTTGGACCAGAAGAATTCTATCAGTACGGTGAAGTAGACTTCCAGTCCTTTACGTACCCAGGAAGACTGGGGCCATAGGAATACATTCTTTGCCGTCTGCTGGCTGATGGTGCTTGCGCCCCGTTTCCGTTTTCTTGTTTCATTCTCCTTTATCGCTTTCTGTATCTCGATGAAATCGAATCCGTTGTGTGTGGCAAACCGGTTGTCTTCCGAGGCAATGACGGCCATAGGCAGGTGAGGGGATATCTTGTCGGAAGATACCCAAGTGTGGTGCCAGCATGGACTTTCACCCTTAAAGACCTGTTGCACGCTGCGAATAACCATCAGTGGCGTGATGTAGACGGGTACAAAACGATAAGCCACTACCGCTAGGATAGTGGAAATAAAGAAGAATAATATGATGTTGCGGAGGAACCGCAAAGGCTTCGGGAGTTTCATGGAGAGAGTGCCAATGTGATTAATGTGTTAATGTGCCAATATGCATATTGGCACATTAACACATTAATCACTTTACCATATTAATTAGCTGCCTCCGCATTCTTAATCATCTGTTCGCTGGCATACATATATACCTCTACGCGTCGGTTCTGGTCGGCAGACAGACTTTCGTCGTATTCGTTGTATCCCACGCCTTCCACTTTCTTGAACTGGGCCGGAGATACGCCGCAATCCTGCAAATAGTTCTCTACGGCATAGGCGCGGTTCTTGGAAACTTTCATGTTGGCTTCGTAAGTACCCACTTTGTCGGTATGGCCGATGATGGCGATATCGGTTGTCGGGTCTTCCTTCAGAATCTGTGCGAGTTCGCGCAGGGAAGCCTTTGCCTCGTTGCTCAGTGCTGCGGAGTTGAAGCCGAAAAGAATACCTGCCGCAAAGGATACTTTGACAGCCGGCAAGCCGTTGGCATCCGTCACCTGCTCCACTTGGGCGCCTTCAATCTTGGCAGCTTCGGCAGCCTTCTTGTCCATCTTGTGTCCGATGGCAACGCCGGCACCCGTACCTACTGCAGCACCTACCGCAGCTCCAATGGCTGCCCCCTTGCCTTTACCTATCAGTCCGCCGATAATGGCACCTGCTGCTGCACCGGAGCCACCGCCGATTATTCCACCTTTGGCCTTGTTGTTCATTGTGCCGCAACTGCCCAGCAGCAATGCGCCGCACAAAAGTAATACTGTAAATTTCATCTTCTTCATAACTCTTTTTCTTTAAAAGTTGACTTTATCTTTAATGTTGCAAATTTATGTATATAATAACCATATTCTTCTTTCTAAAGTTCGCCAGTTCTGTCCTTTTTTAGAGAATTTTCCTTTTGATGAGGACGAACCAGGCTGTCAGTATAAGACCTTTGGCAACGGTCGTTCCACTTACTGCCCACCAGATGGCATCCACTCCCATACCCATGTGCACCAGCAATAACGCCACCGGAATACGCATGTAATTGCATCCGATGCTGACAATGGCAGGCGGCACTGTCCGTCCCAGTCCGTAGAACACGCCCTGCATGGTAATTTCCATCATCATGAACATTTGCGAATAGCCGTCGATGCGGAGGAAATCTCCACCCACACGGTAGGCTTCGGCCTCGGGTACGAAGATAGAGAACACCTCGCTGCCGAAGAAGATGAACAGTAGTGAGCAGAGGCTTCCGAATACGCCCGTCATCCACATGGTGGTGCGCCATGCTTGCTTCACGCGCGACTTCTGCCCCGCGGCATAGTTCTGGGCGATGAACGTGCTCAGCCCCGTGGAGAATCCTTGCGAAGTATTCCAGGTGATGGCCTCGATTTGTCCACCGGTGGTGAATGCCATCAGTCCGATGTGTCCTCCCTGCTCCGAGGCGGTGCGCGAGAGGAACATATTGACGAAGGCAAATAGCGTGTTCAGCGTAGCCACGGGCAGCCCGAGCTTGAAGATGCGCCGGGTGTACTTCTTTTTCAGCGGAACGATAAAGGAGAAACCTCCGAGCACGGCGCTTTTCCCCCGGAGTTTGTAGACGAAGATGCCGAATACTGTAGCTTCGGAAAGCCATGTGGCAAGTGCCGCGCCCACTGTTCCCCAACCGAAGCCGAAGATGAACAGAGGGTCGAGGACGATGTTCATTATCAGTCCCGTCCCGCTGATGTAGAACGGAATCTTGCTTCGTCCTGCCGCGTTGTAGATGCCCGTAAAGGCAGCGGAGAGAAAGATGAAAGGCAGTCCCGTCGACACGATGCGCAGATAAGTCACGGCGGCGTCCGTGATATGCTGTTTCAGCTCGAAGATGTTCAGGATGGGGCGGGCGAAAAGAAAGAGCAGGCCTCCCCAGCAGACGGAGATGAGCAGGGCAATCGTAATGTTGTGCGAGGCAAAGCTGCGTGCGTCCTCTTCGCTGCGTGCACCGATGGACTGGCCTACGCTGACTTCGGCGCCCACTTTATTGAGCAAGGCGATGGAGCCGGACATCCACGTCAGTATGCCTACCGCACCTACTGCAGCCATGGACTCACTGCCCAGACGCCCTACCCATGCCATGTCCGTCAGGCTGTAGGCCATCTGGATGAACGAGGTGGCCATGATGGGCATTGCCAGCGTGAAAAGCTGGCGGTTGATGGGGCCTTGTGTCAGATTCTTTGTTCCTTGCACGTTGACGGGTTTTTAGGTAAACAATGTGTTGCTCATCCCCTTTTCCGCTTTCTGCGGAGACGGTGGCGGCGTTTCTGCTTGTACTTTCGTATCTTGGCATATACCAGCCAGATGAAGAGCAGACCGAAAACGGCGAAGATGAGCAGCACGATGCCTGTGTTGAGATTGTCACCTTTCACGCGGCTCCACATCTCGAGCACTAGTTCCGTGCGGTCGCCGAAGTCGCGTATCATGGCGCAGCGTTCCACTACTCGGCGGTCAGGATATTGTACCGGGTCTATCTGCAGGCTGTCGGCTCCGGGCAGGGGGCCGAAGAAGTAGCTGAGGTCGGAGTGCACGTCGCA
>ERZ860059.1333-NODE-1333-length-9422-cov-2.542650_pt1 | contig 9422 bp, 9 predicted proteins | sample MGYA00510113_ERZ860059 | MGnify/ENA primary metagenome ERZ860059 (study PRJEB30046, sample SAMN00715190) | human gut metagenome | study: EMG produced TPA metagenomics assembly of the A metagenome-wide association study of gut microbiota in type 2...
ACGTGTGCAACAAGATGCTGCATAAGTATCTGTTCAACGCCATCGATATGCCCTATGATGTGCCGGTCAGCGAGATCGTCAGTCAGGTCAAAAAGATCCTTTATTTCAACGAGAACCGCGATGTGCTGATCCTGGCAGACCTCGGCTCACTGGAAAACATCACCGAGCTTCTGGACGACCTGCCGAATGTCAACCTCGGGATTATCAACAATGTTTCCACAGCGATGGCACTTTCGGTGGGCAGCCATATTCTGGACGGGATGCCGCTGGCAGAGGTTCTGGAAAATGCCAAAAATGCTTCGCAGATCCGCTATAAGATCTTGGAAAAAGCCCGCAAGGAGGATGTGATCCTGTTTGTGAGCGAGAGCGGCAGCAATGTTGCTGCAAAGGTGAGCGAGCTGTTCATGCACAGCTTGAACCACCTGAACACCAAGGTGAATGCGCGCTTTTTGTGCTACGATGTGCAGACCTATGAGCAGCTGCGCCAGAGCGGCCACTGGAATACCTGCAACGTGCTGTTTGCGGCGTCCACCATGGAGCTTGGCCCGGCGGATTTCCCGGTGGTGGCCGTGGAGGACATCATCACCCAGCGCGGACTGGATAAGATCAAGAGCGGTCTCAGCGGCTATCTGACCGAGGAAGAGTTCGAGCACTTCAAGCAGAATCTGGTCAACCAGTTCTCGCTGGAGAATGTGGTGGAATCGCTCACCATCCTGAATGCTTCCCGGGTGCTCTCTCTGGTGGCAGATATGCTGGAGGAGATGCAGCGGGCGCTTGGCTCCCACTTCCAGCCCAAGATCGTGGTAGGTCTGAACCTGCACATCAGCTGCCTGATCGAGCGGCTGGTGAAAAAAGAGGAGATCAAGAGCTACCGTGAGCTGGAACGCTTCTGTGAAGAGCACCGGGACTTTGTGGCACTGGCGCGGCGCTGCTTTGCCAACATTGCCGAGCAGTACCGCATCAACCTGCCGGACAGTGAGATCGGCTATATTTACGATTATATTTCCCACGATTACAGCGATGAAAGTCCTTGGAAAAATGAGTTTTGAACCAATGGGAGGAAATTCAAATGGATTACAATAAAGCAGCTCTGGAAATGCACGAGACGCACCACGGCAAGGTGGGCATCGTGAGCAAGGTGGAGGTCAAGACCCGCGATGACCTGTCCACCGCCTACACCCCCGGTGTCGCTGAACCCTGCCGCAAGATCAGGGAAAACCCCGACGACGTCTACAAGTACACCTTCAAGAGCAACATGGTGGCGGTCGTCTCCAACGGCACCGCCGTGCTGGGTCTGGGTGACATCGGCCCCGAGGCAGGCCTGCCGGTCATGGAGGGCAAGGCTGTGCTGTTCAAGGAGTTCGGCGGCGTGGATGCCTTCCCCATCTGCATCGACGCCCACGACGCTGCCAGCGTTATTGCCGCCTGCAAGGCCATTGCGCCCACCTTTGGCGGCATCAATCTGGAGGACATCAAGAGCCCCGAGTGCTTTGAAATCGAGGAAACCTTGGAGCGGGAGCTGGACATCCCGGTGTTCCACGATGACCAGCACGGCACCGCCATCGTGGTCACTGCTGCCCTCATCAACGCCCTGCGTGTGGTGGGCAAGAAGATGGAAGATGTGCACATCGTGCTGAACGGCCCCGGTGCTGCCGGTACTGCCATCATCAAGATGCTCATGACCGCAGGCGCAAAGGACATCATTGCAGTGGATCAGTTCGGCACCCTGTACAAGGGCTGCAACAGCGCCGAAGCGCACAAGAACTGGCTGGGCGAGGTGACCAACCCCCGTCAGGTCAAGGGCGGCCTGAAGGAGGCGCTGGAGGGCGCCGACGTGTTCATCGGCGTGTCCAAGCCCGGCATCCTGACCACCGAGCTGTGCAAGACCATGAACAAGGACGCCATCGTCTTTGCCATGGCCAACCCCACCCCGGAGATCATGCCGGACGAGGCCAAGGCAGGCGGCGTGCGCGTGATGGCTACCGGCCGCAGCGACTTCCCCAATCAGGTCAACAACGTGCTGTGCTTCCCCGGCCTGTTCAAGGGCGCGCTCAGCGTCCGCGCCCGGGATATCAACAACGAGATGAAGCTGGCTGCGGCCTACGCCATTGCAGACATCATCACTGATGCCGACCGCAGCGAGGAGAACATCATCCCCGGCGCGTTCGACTCCCGCGTGGCTGAGGCTGTGGCCGCTGCCGTGGCAAAGGCTGCCCGCGAGACTGGTGTGGCAAGAGCTTGATCGAAAATAAAACAACCACCTATTGCACGATTTTGTGTAGTAGGTGGTTGTTTTTTCATATCTATAATGTTAATCTTCCAGCCTGCCATGGTCGCAGCCGAGGGAAAGATAATGCTCAATCTCTTCGCCCAGAACAAGCTGGGTATACTCCAAGGGCTTATTATACAGCAGCCAGTCCAGCTCCACCCGTTGTACCGGGGTGTTTCCGTATTCGTCCTCCACAGCGATGCAGTCGATGGCAACGGTGGTGCTACCCTCGAACCGGGCTTCCACCCGGTTGGTGTCCATATTGAAGCGGCAGGAAAGCAGTTTGTTCATGGTGAACCTCATTTCTATATCAAACGGTGTCTGTTCGGATGTCCTAAACCCTGCCATAGAACCGATGTGTCATGTAAGATTGTTGTTTGGATGAAACTGGAAGATTTTGCACAATAAATACCGTTGAAATCCAGCTTTTGGGGCTGTGCGAAACAGCCTGTTTTGCCGGGCTGATTTTGGCGCTGCACACTTTTGCACATTTTCTGCACATCGCAAGGATGGATAACAGGTGCAAAGACGTGCAAGCAATGCAAAGGATGCAACAGAATAACAACAGAATAACAACGGAAAAATAACGGTGATTCGATTAAAATAACGTTTTAGCGTTAAATGATGAAATGGACAAAATGTGCCATTCGGTTCCTACGAATCAGTAGGCCGGGGGTTCGAGTCCCTTCCATCGCACCAGAAAATGCCGTGAAATCGAAAGATTTCATGGCTTTTTTGTTTTGTAAGCCACGGCTGCACGGTTTCTGCACGGTTTTTGCACGGTCGGTGTTATCCATGTCCGATTATGTAGGGCGCTGTATTGCATTGCAATCAGTGCCCTTTTTTGCATCAGGTGAGCAGGGCTAAGCGGAGTTTTGCCTTCATTTCCGGGTCGGCATCCTTGAGCAATTCCAAAAGAGCCGTCATGGAGATGGTGGGGTCGCCTGCGGCGGGTACAGCCTGCGGGCTGGGGGTGTCGGGCTTGGCATAGAAGCCGCTTTCAAACTTCTTGCCCAGCTCCACACGGGAGGACTGCTGGATATGGGCGTAGGTGTTCACCAGCATATCTGCCGTTGCGTGTCCAGTAGTTCCCTGCACCGCCTTCACATCGCCGCCGGAGATCATCAGCTGATAGGTCGCACTGGAATGACGCAGACCGTGGAATACGATACGTGGGAACTCCGGGTGTGCGTCCTGCCATTTCAGGAACTTCTTGCGGATGAGCACAGGCTCCACCGCCAGGCCGTTGGGCAGACGGAACAGCATTCCGCTGTCGTGGTAGCGTGTCGGGTCCTTCCTCTCGTCTGCTGCCAGTTGATTCAGCCACTTCTTCAATTCCTCTTTCAGTGCGGAGGTCATGAAGATGGTGCGGCAGGAAGATGCCGTTTTGGTACTTTTCAGGATGAGGGAAGTGGTGCTGCGTTCCAGCTTGTCCGGGAATACCTTGATGATGCAGCCATCGTCTACTTGTTTCAGGGCTTCTTTTCGCACCCGCTGCATGGACTTGTTGATACGGAACGTTCCGATGCCATCCGCAGCATCAAAGTCGATATCCTCTGGGGTCAGACCCACGATCTCGCCCTCTCGCAGTGCGCCCACCAGCGTGAGGTGCACCGCCAGATGCAGGATGGGATCCTCCATGCTGTCCAGTGCCGTTCGCATCTCCTCTACCGTCCAGATGGTGCGCTCCTGTGTGGACTTCTTGGGACTGTCCACGGGAACAGGGCTTTTGACAAGGATGCCCCATTCCACGGCATACTGGAACGCAGTACCCAGTAGCCGATGCACCTCATGGATTGTGGTGCCGGAAAGGAACCGCTGCTTTTGCTTTTCGGTGAGCTCCTGCTTCTTTCCCTCGATATACGAACCGCAGGGCGTTTTGCTCAGGGTCGTGTAGAGGTTCTCCATGTGGTAGGGCTTGAGCTTCTGCATCTCCATGCTGCCGATATAGGGGATAATCAGGTTCTGGATGGTAGATAGATTGGATTCGTAGGTCTTGGGTGCCCACTTGTGTTTGCTGCATTGCTTGGGCAGCCAGTCCATGAGGAACTCTGCCACCGTCACCGAGGACGGAATCAGGAATGTGCCAGCGGCCAGTTCATGTTCGATCTGCTTCTTTCGGTTCGTTGCCTCCTCTTTGGTGGGAAAGCTCTCCCATTTGTCGCAGCTCTTGCCGTGCTCGTCCTGATAGGTGTAGCGGACACTGTAAGAACTGCCGCGTTTCGTGATATATGCCATAGATTTGCCTCCTTATCAAGCTGCCCGGTGGAGCCACGCATCGAAGCTGTCTTTCGGGATGCGGATGCTTCCGCCTGCCCGCAGGACACGGAACTCGGTGGTGCTGTTGCACAGGTTATAGGCAGAGCGCAGGCTGATGGCCAGCATCTGCGCGACCTCCTTCACCGTGTACACCAGCTTCGGGGCTTTAGGGCTGTTGGTCGGAGACTTGACGGCATTGGTTTGAGTGACCACCTCCATTGTAGCCGGATCAGAGTCCGACTGCAAGAACTTTTTCGTATAATCTAAAGATTTCACATTCTCGTACATTTTATTACACATAAGCATTGCTCCTTACTTATCGTGGCGCATCGCAGGCTCCTGCGTGCGGTTCTCATAAAAACGAATGACCTCCGGCGGAATGCTGTCCAGCGTTTTCAGGGCAGCTTCATAGTCCTGCCGCAGCTTGGCATCCTCCAGACGCTTCAAGACGCTCCCTTCCTTCGCTTTGTCCAGCGAGGCAGAGAGCGTCTTGTTTTTCTTTTTCAGTTGTCTGTTTTCGATAGCCGTCTCCGTAAAAGCGACCTGATAGCGGTTCAGCTCGGTGCGCATTTTGGACACTGCCGGGATATAGCTGTCCAGCACCTTGCTGATCTCCGCCGCACGGCTCTTGCCGTTGAAGGGGGTGATGCCCACCAGCAGAGCATCCAGCTGCTCCTTCTGCTTGGTCAGTTGGGTCATCTCCTTGAAGATGCGGGGCGGGATGTGCTCCAGTCCGGTCTGGCTGGCACTTTCGCCACGCTCCAGCTCCGGGTACTGCTTGACCATGTGCTGCCAGAACTCGTCCTGCCACTTCACAAGATTCTTGCGGTTGCCGACGATTTCCTTGGCGCTCAACCGTCCATCAGCAGTCAGCGGCACAAAGCAGAGGTGCAGGTGGGGCGTTTTCTCGTCCATGTGGACAACAGCCGAGATGAAGGTTTTGGAATCCTGCTTGCTTCTCAGGAACTCCAAGGCGTACTCGAAATACGCCTTGATCTCGCTGCGCGACTTGCCCTTGAAAAACTCCGGGCTGGCGGTGACAAGAGCCTCCACCACCCGCACGCTGTCCTTGCGGACACGGCAGTGGGCGGCGGCTATCATGCGGTCGGCTTCTTCCCGGTACCTGCCCTGCGGCTGCACCAGATGAAGGTTGTAGCGGCTCCGGTCCGTGTCGATATCCGGGTTGCTGGCGTACTGCTCCTTGGTGCGCTCGTTGTGGGCTTCGATGGGGCTGATGGCAGGCCCCTTGTACTTTTTGAATCTTAAAATGCCGTATTGGGCTTTCATAGATCACGCTCCTTCTTGGGGTGTACAAAAAATCTGTACGGACTTCAAATAACCTGTACGGTTCGTACGGTGTACAGAAATTCGAAATATAAACGATACCACGTCTTAATTTGCTTCAATTCGCCGTACGGGTGCGTACAAGTACAGACCGTACAGGTTGTACGAACTTCTTCCGTAAAAAAATGCACTTTTTACGGACAGGGGTGGACAAGCGGCTCGATGCCTACAAAACCCCGCACCCTGCGGCCACCGGGCAGGTAGATGTTGTTGGTGGCTTCAAGGTTATAGCGGCGGTCGTTCTGGCGCAGTTCGGCGCTGAAACGGATCGCCGATACGCTGTGGCAGGCGTTGTCCTCGCACCACTGCTTGTAAATGTCGTAGAACTCCTTGGAACTGATGGAGTAGTCCGCCTTGAAACGGAAGTAGCCCTCGGACTCCATGAAGTCGATGACATTGTTGCTGCTGCGCTTGATGGTGTCCACGTTGGCGGCGGCTCGTTCGCTGACTGTGAAGCGGAAATCGTTCTGCACCAGCCGGTGCAGCCCTTCCAGACACCACAGCAGAATGCCCTCCAACTCGGCGCACATCTTCTCCACAAGGAAAGGGTCGTCCGTGCGGTCAGCAGGCTTGTCCTTGGTGGTCAGGATAAGCTGACGGCGAAAGAAGCCGTCCGAATGGTCGTACAGCGAGGTCAACGCACCGTTGCCGAAACAGAGGAACCGGGCGTAAATGTCCCGCTGGTAGCTCTGGACGCCCTTGCGCTCCAAGTCCAGCTTGGCTTCGGCAGTGACAATCGTTTTGATATAGTTGGTCTTGGGCAGGGCGTTCATGTCCATGTCATCGTCGATCATGAGCAGGCGGCGTTCCAGATCGGCACGGGCAAAGCGGTTGTTCTCCACCTTCTGAACGCTGCCGTTGCTGGCGGCATCTCCCATGAGCCGTTTCAGCACCAGCCCGATGCGGGACTTGCCCTCGCCGCCCTTGCCGACAATGAGCATCATCTTCTGCCCCTTGGTGCTGGGGATGAGGCAGTAGCCCAGATATTCCTGCAAGGTAGGAATGTCGGCATCGTCCAGCAGTTCGTGCAGGAAGGTCAGCCAGCGGTCAGGGGCGGGGGCTTTCGGGACGTACTTCACTGGCAGGCGGTTCTGGCAGAACAGGCGGCTCTCCTGAAAGGTGCCGTCCGGCAGATGGTACACGCCGTTCTGGAGGTGGATGCAGTCCTGTTCGATGGGGAACGGGTCGGAAAAGGCCAGCAGTTTGATGGTCTCCAGAATGTTGGTGACCTTTTTGGACAGGCCGGAGGTGACATATTCCTCGATGTTCTCCAAGATGCGCTGCTTGATCTCGCTCTCATCCTCTACCGGGCCGTCCAGCGTGTACAGCGTTCCGTTGACGCATTTCAGCGGCCACTGCTCCAGAAAGGCACGGCCAAACTGGACTTCATCGATCTTCTTGCCGTTGTACCAGTCCGGCCATAAGGGGTTGCGGGAAATGTTTTTCTTCATAGGGTGGTTCTCCTTTAGAAAAGTGAAGTGGTGGGTCTCACGGTGAGACCCACCACTTCGGGTGAATAAATTATTAGGCGCACTTTGCCAGAGCAAGGCGGTCGGTGCACTCCTCCAGCATCAGCAGGTACGACCCGGACAGCAGCCGTGCAGCGGCATCGGCCTTCTGCTGGGGCGTCCCAAATGCAACGCAGTCCGTCAGGTGTTCGATGGTCTCGGTCGTGTGGAGGGCTTCTTCAAACCGTGGGTCATGCGGCTCCTCCGGGGTGGCAGGCTTATAACGCTCTCGCCAGTCATGCAGCAGGTCAAGATAATCGGTCAGTACCCGCAGGCAGTAGGCGATGTCTGCCCACTGCTCATCTGTCAGGCCACGCTTGGGCGGCAGCAGGGCGATGGCATTGGCGGGCGGCTTATCCGGGTCAAGCCCGAAGTCACTTGCGAGCTTCTCGGCGGCTTGCCGGGGGTTCAGGTCGAACAGCTTGGCGGTGAGGTCGATGGCATCGCCGTTGGCCCCGCAGCCAAAGCAGTAATAATAGGTGTCGTTCAGCTTCATGCTGGGGTCGCTGTCAGAATGGAACGGACAGCACACCATGCCATGGCGGTCGGGCTCCATGCCGTACATCTCTCCCACCTGCCGAACGGTGATGGCGGACTTGATCTTTTGATATAAACTCAAAATTTCTCCTTTGGTCAAAGGTTTTGGCACGGATCGTTTTGATCCCTGCCACGTTCAAAGTCACCGGGGTCCCCAAAATGGGAACTTCGGTGAAGCCGGTCTCCCTTGCTGCCTCCCGACAGGAAATCTTTTTGGACTCTGTGTCGGCCCTATGCAGGGCGCTCGCTCCCCCGATGGGAGGTCTTGGCGGTCTGGGCAGTTCGGACGGTCATTCTGTTGTCAAGGTTCGGTTATATGATTCGGGAGGGCTTTTACGGGAAGCCCTTAATATGTTCGCTGCTGGGGAGTTAATATGTTTTCTTTCTGTCTATAGGATAGCACCACGATGGCCGCTGTGCCGTATATCCATAATGTCGGAAAACAGGTGCAGAAACTGCAAAATTCCACGCTTATGGACAGGAACCGCTGGAAGTGGTATACTGTGCAAAAAACATCGGAGGTGCGACCATGAACATCAAGCTGACACTGGGAGAACGGCTCAAAGACCTGCGTGTGGAGCGGAATCTGAAGCTGGAAACGCTGGCAGAACAGACGGGTCTGTCCAAATCGGCACTGTCGAAATATGAGAGCGACGATGTGACCGACCTCAGCATTTATGCGGTGACAACGTTGGCTGAGTTTTATGGCGTGACCACGGACTACCTGCTGAGTATGACGGAAAACAAAAAACGCCCAGATGCAGTCCTTTCGGACTTGCATCTGAGCGACGGCGCAGTGGACGTATTAAGGAATGGAAAATTCAATCATCGGCTGCTGTGTGAGCTGATCGTGCATGAGAATTTCCAGCGGTTCATGACCGATCTGGAAATCTATGTGGATGGATATGTCAGCGCAAACATTCAAAACCTCAATGCCGGTCTGGAAGCAACGCGGCAAATGCTGAAAAAGAAGTATGCAGCAGATGAAAATGATCTGTACATGAGCACCTTGAAGCTGGGGCAGATTGATGAAGATGAGTACTTTGGCCGGGTCCTGTATGATGAACTGGTGGATATCCTGAAGAACATCAAGACGGAACACCGCAAGGACAAGACCACTTCGGATGGTGCAATGGTCGATAACTTGATGAAGGAACTGGAGGATGCACAGAAACTTGAAGGGTCTGCGGATGAAAAGAAGATCCGAACAGCATTGAAGGCAATCGGCATCAACTACGATAAGCTGACAGAGGATGAAAAAAGCTGATAAAGAAGATTCTTTATAAAACGGCAATGCTAAAACCGGGGACACTTGCAGGCAACCGGGGCAAGCACAGACGCTGATCATTTGCCCTGCGCCTTATAGGGGAAACGCTGCTGCGGCAGGACGGGAGAACGTACACCATTGGTTCCTCCGCAAGTCTGCGCTGGGTGGGCAAAGACCGTCAACTGCCACGCCCATCCGCGCATCCTTCTGCCGCAGAATAGGTGCTTGCCGGAGCCTC
>ERZ860059.1334-NODE-1334-length-9410-cov-2.225975_pt1 | contig 9410 bp, 9 predicted proteins | sample MGYA00510113_ERZ860059 | MGnify/ENA primary metagenome ERZ860059 (study PRJEB30046, sample SAMN00715190) | human gut metagenome | study: EMG produced TPA metagenomics assembly of the A metagenome-wide association study of gut microbiota in type 2...
GCAGGCCTCAGCTGCAAGAAGCTGCATCTGCTGGAAAAGAGACAAACCTATATAAAAGAAATTCGAAAGGAGGAGGCGCTTCCTCCCCTGCCTGACGGCAGGGATCTCCGCGCCTAAATTTGATGAAGGAAACTTTAAACGATGAGGATATCGTGTTTCTCCTCAGTCTGACGGAACCTGAAGACTGCAAGAAGCTTCAGGAAGCCGCCTATAAGAAGACAACCGAGCTCATGGGAAATAAGGTTTACTATCGCGGCCTCATTGAAGTCTCTAATGTCTGCACGGTTGACTGCCGTTACTGCGGCATCCGCAAGGATAATCACGGCGTTCGCCGCTATACACTCTCCAAGGAAGAGATACTGGATGCAGCAAAGTTTGCGGCGGAAAACGGCTACGGTAGCATTTGTCTTCAGGCTGGAGAGCGAAACGATCCGAAGTTTGTCTCTTTTATTTCTGATTGTCTGCGGGAGATTCATAGCAAGACAGTCTCAGAAAGCCTTCCGGACGGTCTCGGCATCACTTTGAGCCTTGGAGACCAGACGAAAGAAGTATACGAAGAATGGGCGGAAGCCAGCGGCAACCGCAAGAATCTTCGTTATCTGGCTCGCTTTGAAAGCTCCAATCATGAGCTCTTTGATTTTCTTCATAACGTTCCCCACAAGAAGTCCAAACAGCTCGAGCACCGTCTGCAGTGTCTGCAGTGGCTTAAAGAATGCGGTTATCAAGTCGGTACCGGCGTGATGATCGGCATTCCCGGGCAGACTTTGAAAGACTTGTGTGCGGATATTCGTTTGTTCCAGAAACTTGAAGCCGACATGATCGGTATGGGTCCGTATCTCATGAGCGAGGGCGGAGATCTCAAGTCTTTGGGTCAAACGGAAAACAAGAAGCTTTTCCAGCTTTCTTTAAACATGATTGCGGTGACGCGTTTGGTGATGGGCAATATCAATATTGCGGCGGCGACTGCGATGCAGGTTCTTGATCCTCAGGGCCGAGAAACTGCCATTTCTTACGGCGCCAATGTCGTGATGCCGAATCTGACTCCGCTGCAATATCGCGAAGGGTATCAGCTGTACGACAAGAAGCCCGGACTCAAGGATGATCCGGAAACGTTCGGTCTGAAGCTGGAAGAACGCATTCAATCGAAAGGCAGAGAGGTCGGCTGGAATCTTTCCGGATCGTCGAGAAAGTGGCTCAACCGCACCGGCAATTCACAGGAAGGCTACGACGGCAAAAAGGGTGCCGGCGAGCAGTCCGTGGTGTGGATTAAATCCTCCGAGTCGTAAAACTACGAGTAAAATTCGGTATTTAGTTTCTACAACAGAGTATTGGAGTTATCTGATGCGCAGAAGTTTGGTGATTGCCAATTGGAAGATGAACGGCTCGGTCGATTTCATTGACCAATGGACGAACGTTTTCACAACTTTTTCTCCCGTGAGCACCGAATTAGCCGTGTGTCCGCCTTTTGTCTACATTCGCTATCTCCAGCAGAAATTTCTGACAAGCGCACTCGATATCAATGTCGGTGCGCAGGACTGTTCCGTTCACGAATCCGGTGCTTTTACAGGAGAGGTGAGCGCAGGGATGCTAGCTGACGTTAAATGTCCCTGGGTTATTGTCGGACATTCAGAGAGAAGACAGTATCACGGCGAGACGAATGAAATCGTTGCGGCAAAAGCCAAGATTGCCATCGAACACGGACTTCGTCCGATTGTCTGTGTCGGCGAGACGCTGGAAGAGCGTGAAAGCGGACGGACAAGCGACGTTGTGATCGGGCAGCTCAATGCCGTTCTCGATGCGATCGGACCGGAAGCCTTGGTTACCGGAGCGGTGGCATACGAGCCTGTTTGGGCTATCGGAACGGGCAAAACCGCCACGCCTCAGCAAGCTCAATTAGTTCACGCCGAACTGAGGGATAGTGTAGAATCTCGGGATTCTCAAGCTGCTTCCGCGCTCAGAATTATTTACGGCGGATCCGTCAAGCCGTCCAATGCGGCAGAGCTTTTTGCCTGCAATGACATTGACGGAGGCCTGGTCGGCGGAGCTTCTTTGAAAGTTGCGGATTTTTATGCCATTGCCCAGGCCGCCAGCGGAATAGGGCTGATTTAATAACTGGATACAATTTATTATGCATTTGTTGATTACGGTTGCGGTTGTTCTGCAGGTGATTTCTGCAGTTGCAATCATTGTTTTAGTGTTGCTTCAGCACGGTAAAGGCGCCGACATGGGCGCAGCCTTCGGCGGCGGTGCCTCCGGTTCTCTTTTCGGAGCCACGGGAAGCGCTAACTTCCTTTCCCGTTCTACTGCTGTTGCTTCTACCATTTTCTTCTGCGCTACTTTAGCGCTGACCTTCGGCGGTCAGGTTCGTAAGGCTCCTGCTGCAGGCGGCGTTCTGTCTACTGTTACGACTGAACAGAAGGCTCCGGCTCAGCCTGCATCCCCGGTTCCTTCGGCTAATACTAGTGATTCCACTAATAAGCCTGCACAAAATCAAATTCCGAGGTAGAATATCATCTTTCGGTTCTGATGAAGACGGAAACGAAAGAAAAAGTTGAAAAACAAGCCGTCGTGGTGAAATTGGTAGACACGCCATCTTGAGGGGGTGGTGACGAAAGTCGTGTGAGTTCGAGTCTCACCGAAGGCACCAAGATTTGAAAGCCTGATTAACGTTGAGTTGTCAGGCTTTTTCCTTTTCGGTTTTCTTCTTGCCGCTTACCGGTCCGATTGTGAAAGACGAACGGTCGGGCGAGTTGCGAATTGGGCGATTCTAGAGCGATACTCCCGCTTACTTTCAAATCGGGCAACTCCATACTCATGAAAAGCGAACTGATGGATACATTGTCGGAGCATGACCGGCTCAGAATTGCGCAACAGTTTGATTATTCGAAATTTTCGCTCTATTCACTCATCACACAATCAACCGCGATTGAAGGTTCGACCGTTACTGAAGTCGAGAATCAGCTCCTTTTTGATGAAGGGAGTCCGCCTAAGAAGCGCAGCCTATCTGAAGTGTTAATGAATCTGGAGTTGCATAGTGCTTACCAGCTGAGCATTCGGTTTGCTAAACAGCACAGAGATTATTCTTTGGCGATGCTGAGAGAACTTGGTGCAGCTGTCTTAAAGAACACCGGAGGCTGCTACAACACTGCATTAGGAATTTTTGATTCTTCAAAAGGGGACCTTAGGAAGGTCAATGTCAGCGCCGGCGCGTCGGGCAAGTCGTATATCAATCACTCAAAAGTCGAGGGCCGGCTGAAGAAGTGGTGTTCTTCGGTAAACGAGAAACGAAAAGAATTGTTGAAATCGGAAGAAGTTTACGGCAAATATCTTTTCACTTTTGACTCTCATCTAGATTTGCTAACAATCCATCCATGGGTTGACGGCAACGGTCGAACCGCCAGGCTCGTGATGAATCAGCTTCAGTTTGAATTAGGTTTGGTTCCGGCAAAGATACTCAAAGAAGACAAAGCCGATTACATTGATGCACTTATCAAAGCGAGAGAACATCATGATCCGTCGATATTTTCGTCATTTATGATGGCTTTGCACATTAGAAATTTGCAAGCCGAGATTAGAGAGTTTAAAAAATCCCAGGAAGTTACTGATGATGAGATGTTCTTCTCTTGATCTACTCGGGTTCATGACGCTTAAAATTGAAATACGCTATCGGCTGATTTGGACAGACGAGATTCTGCTGCCAGTTTCAGATTTTCTGCATTGACAGTTCCTTTTTTCAACATCGGAGTAGAAGTGAAAGCTAAAGCAAAAGTTTTGGACGTTCTTCATTTGACAGGTAGAACTGCATCAACGGAAGACAGTCGAACGATCCTTTCTGAAAAAGAGTTCAAAGAGCTTTTGCGTCAGTTGAAGGAAGGCGAAAAAGATCCCAAGATTCTTTCGGCAAGAGAAAAGCTAATGAGTCTTAGGCCAGTTTGGCAGGATTGATTGTCTTGAGCGAAGGATTGTGTCCCGCATCAGGACCTGAGCTATGATCCCATCCGGGGACCGATTGACTGGTCGGCGCAACGAGCCGGTCTATTTTGATTTGGCTAGTTCAAGTATTTCAATTAAAGCTTCTCCGTTTTTGGCGATAGAAGGCTTTGGAGCTCATCTTGTTTTTCCTTCGCTATAGTTGCCACCGACAAAAGCCAGTCAGCTGCCATGGCTAATGCTTCTTCGTATTTTTTACCTTGAGTGACCGGCTCCTCTCCGTAAAAATCACGAAAAGAAACAAGAAAGAAGTCGCCGTCTTTTGAAATCTCCGTTGGGTAGGAAAGCATGTTTTACTCCTCGATGTGGTTTTCAACATAAGTTGTTTGCATTAGAGAATCCTTCGAAAACTCCGCTAGGGCTTTGGGTGGCCAATTTGAATGAGACCGTCGTCTTATTCAGGCATTCTCTCATCTGATCGCAACGTTTGGTGCCATTAAGAGAGGATTAAGGTTCTAGATTCTTTTCAGGGAAGTTAATCGTATTTTTGGTTCTCCAAAGACTATGTGCGTTTTGAATGTCGAGAAGAAGCTGAGCGTCAATATTCAAGACTTCTTCAATCCTGCGTGCCATTTCTTTCGAAATGTTGAGTTCTCCATTCAGAAGTTTTGCAACGGTTGAATCTTGGAGTTTTAAGGCGCAAGGAAGTTCAGTTGCAGAGATTCCTTTAGTTTCAATTACATCTTTGATCAGCATTCCGGCATGAGGCGGATTGAACATTGACATTGTCGAAATTTCCTATAACTAACTGTTTGATATTCAGCCTCTAAACGCACCATGATTTGTTTGTGCTCGAGCAGTAACCCACTCAAGTCATACTTTGGAAGTCTTCTGAGCTTCCTTTTCGGCTTAATGACAAGTTTTCTGTCCTCGAAGCTGTATTTGAGGGAATCGCCGGATTTTGCACTCAATTGCTCAAGGAGCGTCTTAGGCAAAATCAGGACTACAGTATCGCCGATTTGCCGTAATTTCAAAGTTGACATCTTTTCTTCCGCGTCTGAGACAAAGGAAAGTTAGGCGCGGTCAGAGCCACTTGAACATTATGAACTTATCTTGAGGAAATTGAGATTCCCAACAAACGTGATGGCTTCTGGCGTCGAAGGGGCTTGAAAAATCCCTTAGCCATGCAAAAACAAGAGGTTCGACGAGTAGATGGTAAGAGCAAAACGTTGCGGCAAGCTCTTTAAACATTGTTGCGTGAAATGAGCTTGCTCCGAATGGTGTGATTCCTTCTCTCTTCTTACTTCTATTCGTTATCGTTGCAGTCAATATAGAGCGCTCTTCCAGAGGGTTTAGTAAAGAAGATGAATGACGCACTGATTTTTGAAAGTTTGTTTTTAATATTCCTCTTTGTGAATATCGCATTAGGTTTTTACCTTTACTTGAGAGAGGCTAAATCCATAAGTGAGCACCGAAATAAAGTTCCGCATGTGTTTTCCGGTCTTGTTTCTCTTGATGCCCACAAAGCGGCATCTGATGCTCGCCTGCATGCAGATAAGGTTAACGAGATTCGGCATCTCTCAAATTTAGTTTTAGTGCTTCTGCTGACCTTCGGCGGCGGCATTACTTGGTTTTCTAGCTTGCTGACTAATCAACTTGGGAACGGTCTTTTCACACAGATCCTTTTTGCCTTGTGTGTTGGGTTAGCGTTCCTGGTAATTAACGGTTTATTTTTTGCCATTGCCAAGAATTCCGAAAAGAACAGTTCATATTTGATTCTTAGAAACTTCGGTTCGACCCGCAGTAAAGTTAGCAATATTGTCTTCTTTGTTTTAATAGTATCAGCTGTCCTCACCTGCTGGTCTGTAGGAGCTTCTTATTGGTGGATTCTTGCATGGGTCGCTTCTGCCGTTCTTGTGATCGGCGCTTCGGTGGTCAGCCGATCCATCGCTTACTCTGCTCATCCCTTGAGTGACGGAGAATTAAAGAGCAGGCTGGATCAGTTCTTAGGTAAGGTTGGTTTTGAATCAAAGGGTGTCTTTGTCGCGAATTCTGATCGTCTCGGCTCAGGAAGCGGTGTATTTATCTCTGGCTTAGGAACCAATAAGAAAGTTGTCTTGACTGAAAGCCTTATTGAACGGCTTAATCCTTCAGAGATTGAAGCGATGATTGCCAATGAAATCGGTCAATACAAATACCAAATCGGCTTCAGAGCTTACCTTCCGTACCTAATTCTCTCTTTTATCTTCTTTGGCTTGCTGAGTTACTTTTCCACCAAACCTTGGTTCTTCCAAGGACTTGGGGTTTCCTCAGGTTTTGATGAGAAACATGGTGTTGTATTGGTTCTTTTCGCGCTCACAGCTTATGTCTTCCTCTTCCCGCTGATTCCTTTAAGAAACGCTCTATTGTGGAAAGCCGAAGAAAACGCAGAACGTTCTTCTGTGAAGCTTGTGGACTGGAATGCAATGATCAGCGGAACTGCCAAGTTTGCCTCTGATAAAGCAGGATCTGTAACGCTCGATCCGTTGTATCTCGTCTTTAACAGCACGCGGACAGACTCCATGCACCGAATCATGGATATTCAGCATTTGGCGCCGAGACACACTCGTCAAAGAGATTCTTGGCTGCCGAATGCGTAGTTGAGAAATTCAGATAGAAGGAGAGGCTGCTTGTTTGACGACATTGCAGCCTCATTTAATTTCACAGTTTTGAGTTCTCAGGTGTTTACTTCAACGTTGAAATCCTCGGTTCAGGAGTTTGGTTTATGGGTGACTTCTTCTTTAAATAAACTTTCAGGGCATCGGCAACGAGAGGCCCCGAATTCGAAATTTTGATGCCGTCGGCCAGAGCTTTGTGGTCGTCTCCGCCGGAAGCAAGAAATGCACCAACTGCCGCGACATAAACCTTATTGTCATCCAGCGGGTTCCATTTACCATCCCTGTCCTGCACTTCAACTGATCTTACTCTATGGCCAACCGGAGCAGTCGGACAATAGCTATACCTCAATCCCGACGCTTGAATCATTCTCGGTCCGATCCCGTCAACGTCTGAGACTCCGTGTTCAACGGCTTCGAAAAGCTGTTTGCCTGTGTATTTTCTGAGCAGAACCTTATCTTTGAACGGGAGCAGGTTGTCGATGTCGCCTTGAGTGATTTTTCCGACGGGAAGGGCGGCGCGGAAGTTTCCTCCGTTAATCAATGCAACAACTGCACCTTTAGGCCGTGCGTAATCCAGCATTGCGTCTGTGGTGACCATCGCGGACAGACAATCTCCTTCGCGGCAAGGATCCAGGCCGTCTCTCATTTTGACAAGATTGGTTCCGACGACTGTTGAATTTCTCTTGATGACGGGTTCTGCAGCCTGATTGATGATCTTTGTGATTTCGGGTGAGCCGCCGGCTTTTCCTAAACATACAGGTTCACCGTTCCAACTTGTCGGTATGCCTTCCTTGTTAAAGTTCATTTCCAGATGACCTAAGAATTTTGCTTCGCCGGAAGTTGTCACGATGAGAACCGGCTTGCCGCTCGGAGATCTCTCAACGATTGGATAGGGGCCCAACGGAGAGCCTGGTCCAATGTAATCATGCGTGTGGCCGCCGACAATCAGATCCACACCGCTGACGTTTTTTGCTAACTCCTCATCGAAAGGTAAGCCGAGATGGGACAAGACAATGATGATATTTACTTTCTGAGTCTGAAGCGCCTTCACGGATTCTTTGACTGCCTTGAAGGGGTTCACAAACTTTGTGTCTTTGCAAGCCTTCGACTGGTTCACGACATCCGGATTGGCTAAACCGATAATTCCTATCTTTGCATCCGGTCTATCAATGACGGTGAAAGGCGCGATATTGTTTTTACTCAAAGGGCAACCCGGCGCCGGTTTGAGGTTAACTGCCAAGAAAGGAAAATCCGCGTTTTTGGCGTAGTCGGACAGCGCTTTGCAGCCTTCGTCGAATTCATGATTACCGAACGTTGCGAAGTCGTACTGCATCTTGTTTGTGATTTTGCCGACCAACGGCGAATGGTAATTCACATACAACAGTGAGCCTTGGAACTGGTCGCCGGCGTCCAAGAAGATGGCGTTCGGGTTTCTTTCCTTCACTTCTTTTACGTATTCCGCAACTCGGCCGTAACCGCCTTCGCAGTAGCTTTCCGTGATGCAGGCGCTTCCGTTTTTACTGCCTGCAAAGTGCGAGTGCATGTCGTTAGTATGCAGGATTTCAACGGTTATTTCCTTTTTGTCGTGTATTGACTGGCAGCCGGAAATGAGAATTAAAGAGGCTGCGGCAAAGGAAGCAAAAATATAGCGAGTATGGAAGGGAAGACGAGGCGACAACATGGAAAGAGAATAACGAAAATCTAATGACGTTCTGACAATTATGAGTCTGAAGGCAAGAACGGAGTGTGCCAAAAAAGCGGTATCTGAAGTTTAGCAAACTCAATTTTTAAGAGATTTTCCTAGGATTAGCCTTCTGACGTGTTCTTTTTATCATCCATCAGGATGATGACAAAAACTTTTCAAAAATGGAATTTGTAAGGATAAATTTCCTAAACTATTTTTTGTCAATAACCTCATCACGTTAGTTATAGGAATTATCAATGTTCAGAAGAAATCTTTTAGCGTTCCTTTGCGCTTTAAGCATGCTGCCCGTCTCGGCTTCTTTTGCGAAGTCTCCGACTATTGAAGACGGCGTCCTCCTTGTCGGTACGGATTCGAGCTTTGCTCCGTTCGAGTTTTTGGCCGAAGACGGTAAGAATTTCACGGGTTTCGATATGGATCTGATCCGTGCGATCGGTAAAGAACTCGGATACAAGGTCGTGGTTCAGAACATGGGTTTTGACGCGACTGTTCCGGCACTGCGCACCGGTATTGTGGATGCCGTAATCGCCGGCATGACGATTAACGAAAAGCGTAAAAAGTTCGTTGACTTCTCCGATCCGTACTACACCTCCGGTCTGATCATCATGGTTCCGTCGTCTGATACAACGACCAAATCCATTAAAGATCTGGAAGGCAAAAAGATCGGTGCTCAGGTCGGTACAACCGGCATGTTCAGAGCGGAAAAAGTTCCCAGCGCAAAAGTGGTCACTTTTGCTAATGCTGCCGAGACTTTCTTGGAATTCCAAAACGGCGGCGTTGACGCTGTGATTCAGGACTTCCCAGTTGTGGCGTACTACGTTGCTCAAGGCGGCAATAAGGGCCGTTTGGTCGGTCCGAAGATGGAAGCCGAAGAATACGGTATTGCCGTGACTAAAGGCAATAAAGAGCTGGTTGCTCTTGCTTCTCTTAAGAAGAGCGGTGAGTTCCAAAGAATTTACAAGAAGTGGTTCGGCGAAGAAAATTAAGTTCGAAGCTACTTCTTAACCAATAGAAATTGGCCCGGGTCTGGAGAAGATCCGAGCCATTTTTTTTGTGAAGTCAAGGAAGTAGTCGAGACTTAGATCAAGTTTAATCTTCAATAATCTCGTGCTCGACGCTCT